>OCVV011352068.1_pt1 | contig 46122 bp, 33 predicted proteins | sample 1539721 | NCBI WGS metagenome assembly OCVV01 (sample SAMN02144230, study PRJEB22623) | gut metagenome | biome: sheep rumen | host: Ovis aries | place: New Zealand | reverse complement strand
CCCCTGCCTCAACCCCCCATCCAGCTGGCTGGCCTGGAGCGCCGGCATCTTGCCGGCAAGCACCGTCAGTTACCCTGTAACTTGCGTCCGACTGGCTGGGTGGCTCAGTGGCTGAGTCAGCGTTTGCGGCAGCGTTGTTCTCCGTTCTCCACTCTCCGTTCTCCACTCTGTCACCCTGCGACTCAGTTACTCTGTAACTCGCAATGATGAACGCCAGCTCCCTCTCCTCGCCCCGGGCCAGGCGTAGAACGAGCCCTACCCGTTTGCGGTTGGGGTACTGCATCGAAACCTCCGTCAGCCTCTCCGTGCAGGAAAGGCGCAGCCTCTCGTCGTGGTAGATGGCATGGTAGACATTGCGCACCACCAGGCTGTTCGTCCCCTCGTCCCATTCCGAATGCAGGTAGCGCGCCGTCTCCTCCTCGCACATCCCCAGGACAAGCTTGTACACCATCTCCACCTGCACCTGCCGGCTTTCGGCCGAGCCGTTCTTCACCTTGATTTGGTAGTACTTCTCCGGCTTGTCGACGGATACGAAAGTGCGCACCTTCACGGCCAGCCCGTCGTCGTATTCGGCGTCGAAGGCGGACCAGCCCTGCGAGTGGCGCGCCGTGGCGGGGAGGAACTGCCGGCGGTTGATGAGGAGCATCTCGGAGGCATTGTCGCGGACGATGTCGTTGCTCCAGCCGGTGAGTTTGAACTGCTGTGCGTTGTGGGCGAAGGTGAATCCCGCCATGGTGGAGGAAACGATGCAGCCGAAGTGCTGCTCGTTGGCAATGACGTTGATCCACGGCATGGGGGTGTTGGTGTTGGTCACCACATAGTCGCGCCCGTCGTTGTCGAAGCCGCCGTACTGGTTGTAGAACTCCAGGTCGCTCCATACGCGGAAGTCGCGTTTGGGACGCAGCACGGGGTATTCCACCTTGTCCTGGTAGTGCTGGTTGGCGACCTCGAGGCGGCGCAGCTGCTGGGCGATGGTGATGCCTTCGGCGGTGGAGAAGGAGAGGCGTGCGACGACGCGGAGGAGGGTGCGCTCGGCATCGCTGATGTCGCTGCCGTTGAGGACATAGACCTTGCCGGCGTCGCTGTGGGTGGCCCAAAGGTGTTCGGTGTTGGCCATGCCGAGGATGAAGTGGGTGAGGGCGTCGCGCTCCTTGTCGGGGGCATCGTTGATGAAGACGAGGTCGAGGATGAGTCCGTGGACCTTGTAGTATTCGAAGGCGCGGAGGAGTTCCTTGGCGAATCCCGAACGCTCCATGGAGTCTATCTCGAGGAGGACGATGGCCAGGTCGCCGCTGATGCCGAAGCGCCAGAGGCCGCTCTGCGAGAGGGTGTTCCGGGCGAGGAGGTCGTTGCGGTCGTTGCCGAGGGTGGCGGTCTGTGCCATGTATTTGGCCAGGGAGGCGTAGAGTTGCATCTGGCTTCCCTTGAGGAGGGAGAGGGAAGTCCGCATATTGTTGAAGACGGAAGCGGTCTTGAAGGCATGCTCGACGTCGAGGGCCGATTGGTACTGCTCGGAGAGTTGGAGCAACTGTTCGCGGGCTTTGCCGAAAGCGGTCAGGAGGAAGGCTTCGGCTTTCATGCCGGGCTCGACATGGAGTCGGCGACGCATGGAGAAGACGGGGTCGAGGGTGGTGCCGACGGTGCCGGTGAGGGTGCGGCGGCTCTCGATGATATCGGCGCGGCGCAGGCTGCCGCCACGGCCGAGGAAGTTCATGCGCGATGTCTCGTACTCGACAAGAGTGGCTGAGTGGCTGAGTGGCTGAGCGGCTGGGTTATCGGACTGCGTGGCCACTTTGTTACTCTGCGACTCAGTTACTTTGTCACTTGCTGCGTCACTATCCACCCACAGGCGGTGCAGGAGGAAGTTGCGGGAGTTGTGGGTTCCAGGGCGGTTGAAGAGGAGCGCCTGGTGAGAGGGATCGTATTCGGAGAGCACCTTCATGGCGGCGAAGACGCGGTGGCTCTCGTCTTCGGCTGCAGGGGCGAGGACGACCTCGCCGTAGGATGTCAGTTCGAGGTCGACGGGGGCAGGGGTGTGGTTGGTGAAGGTGAAGCGGCGCAGTTCGGCGGAGCGGTCCTTGAGGACGGTGATTTCGGTTTGGGTGACGATGCCGTCGTCCTCGCGGGAGAATTTGATTTTGTCGCTGGCGAAGGATACGTGGTAGCCGGATGGCATAACATCCAAGGGGGCGTAGGTGGCGCTCCAAAGGGCGTCGGTGGCGAGGTTGCGGACGAAGAGATAGGTGCCGTAGTGGTCGGCGGAGATTTTGCGGTAGCGGTTGAGCATGATGTTCTTGTAGCGCGAGAATCCGGAGCCGCGGTCGTTGACCATGACGGTGTATTCGCCGTTGCTGACGACGCCGATTTCGGGAACATTGGCAATGCTGTCGAAGTCGCGCGCATCGCTTTCGGTCTGCACTTTGCTGTACTGGTAGCGCTTGTATTGTGTTACTTTCAGGTCTATGTAGGGCTTCACCTGGGCTTTCTCTTTCAGCAGGGTCTCCATGCTTTGCATGACGGGGGATTGCATGAAGAGGTGTTGCAGGCGGTTGTGCTGCAGGTAGTTGGTCAGGGAGGCCAGTATCATGCCCTGGTGGTGGGCGTAGTGGGCTTTGACGGTTACGTGGTCTTCGTCGTCGTAGCTTTCGAAGAAGCCGTATTCGTCGGTCATGTCCAGCTGTTTCAGCGCCTGCATGTTGTTGTAGACGGCGCGGTCGTCGGCGGAGATGGCGAGCAGCGAGGAGTATGGTGAGATGACAATGCGGTCGGGAGTGGTGTTCTGGAACTTGAGGTAGGGGACGCCGAAGGCATGATACTTGTAGTTGCGGGCGTCGTCCAGTTCGTTGTAGGCGGTTTCGCTGATGCCCCAGGGGTCGTTGAAGGCCCGCTGGGCGCGGATGGCGAAGCTGTAGGTTTCGTCCATGAGGGTGTGGCGGTAGGTGGGGAGGAAGATGAGCGGCATGAAGTATTCAAACATGGTGCCGTACCACGAAGCAACGCCTTTGTAGCCTTTGTATTGCACGAGGGTTTTGTCGAGACAGAACCAGTGCTTGTAGGGGGCGTCGCCCTGGGCGATGGTGAGGAAGGAGGTGAGGCGTGCTTCGGAGGCGAAGTTGTTGTAGTGGTAGGGGAGGAGGGTGTGCGAGGTGTCGTCGTAGCCGATGCTGAAAACGTCGAGCTCGTGATTGTAGAGCTTGGAGAAGTCGGTCTGGGAGATAAGGCGTTGCACCTTGGACAGCAGGGCGTCGGTGTCCTCGCCGCGCGCTTCGCCGTCAAGGGTCTCCAGCCAGCCTTTGACCACATAGAGGCAGGCGACGAAGTTGCCGCTGTCGGCGGTGCTGACGAAGAAGTTGGGGAGCTTGCGCAGGGAGTGAATATCGTACCAGTTGTAGAGGTGGCCGTTCCATTTCTCGAGGGTTTCGACGGTATCCATGATGTAGCCGATACGCTTCACCGCGTCTTCGTGGCTGATGAACCCCAGCGTGTCGGCACTGACGACGGCTGTGAGGGAGAATCCGATGTTGGTGGGCGAGGTTTTGTAGTCGGTCAGCGGTTCGCGCCCCACCTGGTAGTTGTCGGGGATGAGCCAATGGGTCTCTTCGGTGAGCATCGTGTCGAAGAAGTGCCAAGTGTCCTTGGCCAGCTGGCGGACCTCCGAGGTTTCCTGTTCGGAGAGGGTCTTGCGTTCCTGGGGGAATTTCTTCCCGAGGCGGTACATAACGAAGGGCGCTGCCACCCACACGGCACAGGCGATGGCGGCGAAGACGGCGGCAACGATGTCGCCCGTGGGGATGTAGTCGGAGGTGTTGTCAAGCATTTGGCAGGTGATAAGGATAAGGATAATGGCGGCGACGTAGTTGAACCAGAATTTCTTCATGTAGTCGCCCAGAGTGCCTTTGGTACTTTTGGCGGCCTCGTCGCTGGTGATCCATGCCAGCAGGTCATGCTTGCTGACCCACATGCGCCAGCAGGCACGCACGGCGGCGTCGGTGTACATCCAGGCCTCCTTGGGCAGCAGTGCGAACTGCACCACCGAGCGGTAGACGATGACGCGGAAGCCACGCATGAGGGTCATGTAGTATTTGTAGCGTCGCCCGAAGCGCGGCAGCTTGGTCACCTGTCCCACGATGAAGAAGACGATGGGACTGGCCACCACGATGGCTGCCACGAGCAGGAACCACGCCGGGCTGGGACGCGTGCCGTGCGCTATGGCGAGGGCGTAGCCCGCAAAGACCATGAGCATCACGCTCAGGCTGAGCATCGACCGGCGCAGGTTGTCGAATATTTTCCATCGACCGATGGTGTTCACCTGGTTCTTCACGCGCTGGCCACGCTCGTTGCGCACATGGGGCGTGAGCCAGGAGATGATTTGCCAGTCGCCGCGCGTCCAGCGGTGGTGGCGCTTGGCGTCGTCTATGTAGTTGGAGGGGTTGTCGTCGAAGACCTCCACGTCGTTGATGAGGCCGCAGCGTATGTGGCAGCCCTCCAGCAGGTCGTGGCTGAGGATGAGGTTCTCCGGGAAGGTCCCCTTCAGCACCTGCTGGAACACACGCAGGTCGTAGATGCCCTTGCCGCAGAAGGTGCCCTCGTTGAAGATGTCCTGGTAGAGTTCGAAGCTGGCGGTGGTGTAGACGTCCAGTCCGCCCAGTCCGGCCATCAGCTGTGCGTAGCGACTCTTGTTGGTCACCTCCACGTCGACGTTGACGCGGGGCTGCATGATGCCGTATCCGCGGTCCACGCGTTTGCCGTCTTTCGACAGCTGCGCCACGTTGAGCGGATGCGCCATCGCCCCGATGAGCTTCTGTGCTGAGTAGAGCACCAACTCCGTGTCGGTGTCCAGCGTGATGACGAAGCGTATGGCGGAGGAATTGGAACTCTCCAGCCATCGGCTGACGGTCTCCGTGCAGAAGCGCTTCTGCTTCTCCTCCTCAGTGGTTTGGCCGAGGAGCAGGTCGTTGAAGTGGAGGATGGCGCCGCGCTTGCGCTCGTGGCCGAGCCAGGTCTGTTCGCCCTCGCTCCAGGCGCGGCGGCGGTAGACGAAGTTGAATATCGGGGCGCCGTATTTCTCATTGAGCTCTTTCACCATCCGCAGTCCGGCTTCGGAGACCTCCTCGTCCCACGGGGCGTCGGCCTCCTTGTACGAGGCGGCGTCGCCGACCAGCGTGTAGTAGATGTTGTTGAACCGGGCGCATCCGTTCTCGATTTTCCCTTCGCCACGGTTGATGTTCGACAGGTAGTACATCTCCAGCACCCCCATTAGTTCCTCCACTTTCTCCTTGCTCTTGAGAATGGTGGGCATGATGACCATGGTGGCATATTGGTCGGGAATGAGGCCGTCCTTGAATTTCAGTTTGAAGGTGCCCTGTGGCTTGTGCAGTTTGCCGAGGAGCCAGTTGAAGAGGTCGATGGCCACCTGGCTGACGGGCACCGCCAGCAGCACGGTCATCACGGCCTTTATCCACAGGTCACAGTTCGTCGTCATCCATGCCACCACCGCGGCTCCGGCCCACGAGGCCAGGACGATGATCCAGATGTAGAGCCTTGCACGGACCTTCCAGCGCTTCGGGGGAAAGAGAGCCCAGCCCACATGCTCGTCGCTTTCAACGAGTTTTTTCACCAGGTCGTATTCTTTCACCTTGCGCTTGCGGCAGAGGCGGACAATCTGTGCGCGGTAGTCCTCCTTGGTCTTGTCCTGCATCTGGTCGTACATCTCCGCTTTCTCGTCTTTCAGCATGCGCTCGGAGAAGGAGACGGCGTCGATAAGTTCGGCCATGGGCAGTTTGGTCATCTTCTTCAGCGAGTTGAAGATGTTCATCATGCGGAGGTTCTGCCTTGCGGCACGCTCGAGGCCTTCGGTCGAGGGTTTCTCCGTGGGGCGGTAGTGTTGGGCTCCTTCTGACTCCAGCTCGCGGCAGAGGGCTGCCAGCTTGCCTATCAGCAAGGCTTTCATCATGGGCAGCAGTGCCGTCACTTCGGGATAGGAGAGGAAATCTTTCTGTCGTGTCTGCACCTGGCGCAGGTAGCGGAAGAACAGGTTCTTGTCCACCTCGCAGTGATTGCGCTCGACAAAACCGTCCAGCAGTTTCCATAGTACCTCCACGCGCCCGCCGCTCTCCACTTTCCACTCTCCGCGCTCCACTCCCTTCAGTTCGCCCACCATCACTTTCTCCTGCTCACTGATCATGTAGTAGTTGTCGAGTACCCACTCGTTGGTGCTGCCAACAAGCCGCTGGCTGCGCGTCTCCTCGACCAATATCATGTAGTATCGCGTAATGTCCTTTACGTCCGTCCGAAATACCTTGTATAGCTTTTTCATAATATTTATTATTGTATAATAATAGAGAGTGCAAAATTACGAATATTTCTCCATATGACCAAATCTAATTTTACCACCTTCCCCCGCCACCCCTTTTTCATGCCCATTTTATACCATCTTCTTCCGGAGCGATATTTCGTAAAAAGAGGGTATGAACGTGGTAAGAAGATGGGAAGAAGATGATAGGTTACCGCTGGTGATTATCAGCGGTTTGCAAAATAAGGGAAAAGTGTCAAAATCCAGGTCTGGATTTAACAAAATCAGATGAAGAATAGACATACGCCGACCACGGAGACGACGGCGCCGATGACCTCGCGCAGGGTCACCCTCTGGTGGAAGAGCAGAGCGGAGGGTGCAAGGATGAGCACGGGGGTGAGGGCGAAGAGTGTCTGGGCGATGCCGGTGGAGGTGTACTGCGTGGCCAGCAGCGAAGCACTGACGCCGATAAAGGGTCCGAAGACCGTGGCTCCCAGCAGGCACCACATGGCTTTGCGGTCGTGCACGGCGTGGGAGAGCTTTTCCTTCCAGTCGCGGTTGAAAACGGACAGCAGCACAAAGAACCCAACGAGGCCGATGGAGGCGCGGATCATGGTGGCGGCGAAGGGCACCGAGAGGAAGAGCGGCAGGGACACCGCGGCACCCTCGGCCACAGCGTTGCCGTTCAGCCCTGCGGCGGCGATGGCGGCGTCGTAGCGCTCCAGTCCTATTTTGCTCAGCACCAGTCCGAAGCCCTGGCAGATGCCCGCCATCGAGGCGTAGAAGATGCCGCGAGGGGGCAGGGTGAGGTGAGCAGAGAGAGGAGAACGCTCTCCACTCTCCGTTCTCCGTTCTCCACTCAGTATAGACATGGCTATACCGCTCAGAGTCACCACCATACCGAGGATGGCGAGCCAGTGCATCTGCTCGCCCAGGAGCAGGTAGCCCGTGATGGCAGCCGTGGGGGCGGAGAGGGTCATAAAGAGCTGGCCGATGCGGGAGCCGATAATGATGTAGCCCTGCATAAGGCAGTAGTCGCCGATGACGTAGCCCACCACGCCGCTCAGCGCCAGCCAGCCCCATGTGCCGCCGTCGGCATAGCGTGGCCAGGGGACGCCCATGGTAAGCCAGAGGGTGGCCGCCAGCAGCAAGAGCGACATGGTCATGCGAATGGTGTTCAGCGGCAGGGAGCCCATGCGCTTCGATGCCACCTCGGCAAAGAGCGCCGTCGCCGTCCACGACACCGCAACGAACAATGCTATCGCTTCTCCTATCATCATGCACCCATAAACGCAAAGAGAATCTTTTTATTGCACGTACACAATATTTCCCCCCTTGCTGCGTTCTGTGTTCTAAAATAAATAATGTAATATGATGAAAAGAATACATGTTCTCTCCCTTGTTGCCGCTGTTGCTATGGCGGTCTCTTCCTGCAGCATCTACCACCCCCAGGCCGTGGATATCCCCCTGATCAACCACGCCGAGGACGTCCGCGTCGACGCCTCGCTGGGCCTTTCCACGTGGGTCATTCCTGACGTCTTCACCCTCAACGCCACCGCCTCCTACGGCTTCAACGACTGGCTCGCCGGTCAGGCCCACTTCAACTATGGCGGCGACAACCTCTACGCCCAGCTCGCCCCCGGTGCCTACTTCCCCCTGAGCGAAAACGCCGTGGTGGAGACTTACGTCGGCTTGGGTATGGGGGGCTCTTGGCGCGACAACATCAGCTCCTCCAACGCCAACTCCAGCGACACCTCAACTTTCAACCACTACGGCTACTCCGGCCATTTCTTCCTCCCCTTCGCCCAGGCCAACATCGGCTGGCACGACCTCACGGCGGCCCACATTGACCTGGCCTTCGGCCTCAAACTGGGCGCCTATCTGCCTGATTTCGACTATAAGAAGTACGACGAGAACGGCAACTTTATCTCCGGCAGCGATCAGTCCTACTCCACCGCCAACTTCCTCGTCGAACCCCAGTTCCTCTTCCGCATCGGCGGCCAGCGGATGAAGTTCAACGTCAAGGTCGGCTTCAACTGGCTCAGCGACATCTTCGGCTCCGACAGCTACTCCGGCCCCTTCACCGCCGACCTCTTCACCATCTCCACCGGCTTCACCTTCAGCCTCTAATGCTTAAACTAAAAACTAAAACTGGAATGAAAAAACTAACCTTGCTGTTATTTGCATTCTGCTTCACGCTGGTGCAAGCCCAGGAGGTGAAGACCTACCCCTTTGTGCAACGCGACTCGACGCTTTACCTCGACGTCTACCGCCCGGCCCATCCCCGTACCGACAAGGCCTGCGTCCTGGCGGTCTTCGGTGGCGGCTTCGTCAGCGGCGAGCGCAACAACGGCCTGCAGCGCACCATCGGCAACATCCTCTCCGAGCGTGGCTACACCGTCGTCAGCATCGACTACCGTCTGGGCCTGAAGGACACCGTCAAGACGAAGGAGCTCAGCGGCATCAGCGGCCTGCAGGGCATGTTCCAGTACTGTATCGACATCGCCGTCGAGGACTGCGCCGCCGCCGTCCGCTGGGTCTGCGACCACGCCGCCGAGCTGGACGTCGACACCTCCCGTCTGGTGCTCACCGGCTCCTCCGCCGGCGCCATCACCGTGCTGCAGCTCGACTGGTGCCGCGCCAACGGCCTGCCGCAGGTCTCCGCGCTCCCCAAGGGGTGGAAACCCGCCGCCGTGGTGCCCTATTCCGGCGGCATCATGAGCCACGGCAAACCCACCTGGAAAACCCCTCCGGCACCCACCATGCTCCTCCACGGCGAGAAGGACAAAATAGTGTCCTACAAGAAGTTCCCTCCTGTGCTCTCCTATGCCCTCTATGGTGCCAAGAAGGTATACAAGCAGATGCAGAAGCAGGACATCCCCTGCTGGATCATCCGTTTCCCCGGCATCGGCCACGAGGTGGCCACCTGGCTGCCCGGCAGCGTGGACCTCTTCTGCGGCTTTGTGGAGCAGGCCCTTGCCGGACGCATCACCAACCTCGACGCCACCATGACAGACTCCAAGCTCGTCCCCTCCAAGTGGACCACCATGAACCTCAAAGACCTCTATGCAGAATAGGATAGAAATCATGTCGCCCGTGGGCTCCTACGAGAGCCTGCAGGCCGCCATCCAGGGCGGCGCCAACGCTGTGTACTTCGGCGTCGGCAAACTGAATATGCGTTCGCGTTCCGCCGCCAATTTCACCGTCGGCGACCTGCCCCGCATCGTGGACATCTGCCGCCAGGCCGGTGTGCGCACCTACCTCACGGTGAACACCATTATATATAATGATGAAATCGAGGAGATGCACGCCCTGCTCCGCGCCGCCAAGGAGGCTGGCATCAGCGCCGTCATAGCCTCCGACATGGCCGTCATCACCCACGCCAACCAGATTGGCCTCGAGGTGCACATCTCCACCCAGTGCAACGTCTCCAACATCGAGGCCGTGCGCTATTATTCGCGCTTCGCCGACGTCATCGTCACCGCTCGCGAACTACCCCTGCGCCAGGTGGCGGAAATCACACGGTTCATCCGCGACAACGACATCCGCGGCCCCAAGGGCGAGCTGGTGCAGGTGGAGGTCTTCGCCCACGGCGCCCTCTGCATGAGCGTCAGCGGCAAGTGCTACCTCTCGCTCGACAACTACAACTACTCCGCCAACCGCGGCGCCTGCCTCCAGCCCTGCCGTCGCGGCTACATCGTCAAGGACAAGGAGAGCGACCTCGAACTGGAGATCGACAACGAGTACATCATGTCGCCCAAGGACCTCTGCACCATCGGCTTCCTGGACAAGATAGTGAAAGCCGGTGTGCGTGTACTGAAGATTGAAGGGCGCGGCCGTAGCGCCGACTACGTCCGCACCGTCACCGAGTGCTACCGCGAGGCCGTCGAGGCCATCGCCGACGGCACCTACACGCAGGAGCGCATCGCCGAGTGGACACGCCGCCTTTCGACGGTCTTCAACCGCGGCTTCTGGGACGGATACTACCTCGGCCGCCGCCTCGGCGAGTGGAGCGACCGCTACGGCTCACAGGCCACCGAGAACAAGGTCTACCTCGGCCCCGTGCACAACTACTTCGGCCGCATCGGCGTGGCCGAGGTGCAGCTGCAGACCGACGAGACCCTCCGCGTCGGCGACGAGGTGATGGTCATCGGCGAAACCACTGGCGTCTACCGCGCCACCATCCACGAACTCCGCACCGACCGCGACCCCGTGCCCGAGGTACACCAGGGCGACCGCTTCAGCTTCAAAATCGAGGATCCCTCCCCTTCCCAAGGGGAGGTGGCCGCAGGCTTCAAAAACGACGATTCCTCCCCTTCTCAAGGGGAGGTGGCCGCAGGCTTCAAAAACGACGATTCCTCCCCTTCTCAAGGGGAGGTGGCCGCAGGCCGGAGGGGTGTCCACCGTGGCGACAAGGTCTACCGCGTGGACAAAGTGACAGACGAATTTTAATCCAGAAAGAATATGTTGAAAAGATTCAAAACCTGGGAAATCGTAGTGGCGCTGCTGCCGCTGTTGTTCGCCATCGACGAAATATGGCACTACTACACCGACGACTACCCGTCGGCGTTGTACCAGATAGTGGAGCATGTTTTCGCTTTCGGCTATATCGCCATCCTGCTGTATGCCGTCTACTGCATGTACCGCGGCGCCAAGTGGTCGGGCCGTTTCCCGAAGCTGATGCTGACGCTGCTGATAACGCTGACGGCCGACAAACTGCTGGCATTCGTCAACGGGTTCTTCCCCCAAGACCCCTTGCCGGACCCCGATGCCATGTGGAAGTACTATGTTTTGGGCACATTGTCGTTGGCCTACACGGTCGTCACGCTTTTCGCCATTGTCCGCATGTTCATGGCGAGACTCAACGTGCTGGCCATAGCGTTTACCTGCGGTGCCGTGGCGTTGCCGCTGCTCAGCACGCTGATATTCTCCCTTCTCTCGGCCTTTTCCGGCAACATGATGTGGGACGGCCTGTATACAACAGTGGACATTGTCGCGCATGCAACCTCTTTTCTCGGGTCGCTCTGCTATAGCGTAATCTTCCTTTATCGCAACGACTTCTACAAACCCCTCGACGAATGACCGCTGACCAGGAACAAGCCCTGCAGCTGGCCACCGAGGCCGGCCACATCCTCCTCGAGAACGGGGCGGAAATCAGCCGCGTGGAGGAGACCATGAAACGCATCGCCGCAGCCTACGGCGTCGAGGACGAGAGCTTCTTCGTGCTCAGCAACGGCATCATCGCCACCGGACAGCACTACGCCCGCGCCGAGTTCATCCCCATCAAGGGCACACAGCTCAGCCGTGTGGTGGAAGTGAACCAGCTGAGCCGCGAGGTGGAGCGCCGGCGTCCCGCCGGCATGGCCCAGGATGGCGTCTCTGTGAGCCGGCGGGACGCCGGCGCTCCAATGCCGGTCCCTGAGCTGGCCTCCCGCCTGCAGGCCATCCGCACCGCCCCGGGAAAGCCCGCTTGGGAAATCATCCTCGGCATCGCCCTCGGCGTCTCCGCCTTCAGCATCCTCTTCGGCGGCAGTCTGATAGACTCTGTGACCACCCTCGCCTGCGGTCTCCTCTTAGGAACCTTCATGGCCTACGTCACCCCCCACCTCTCGCGCCTCATCGGCAACGTCGCCGGAGGCCTTGTCGGTGGCCTGCTCTGCATCCTCGCCGTCCTGTTGCTTAGTCCCTCAGCCACTCTCCATCTCCCCAACATGATCATCGGCACCATCATAGCCCTCGTGCCCGGAGTGCCCTTCACCAACGGCATCCGCGACCTGGCCAACGAGGACTATATCGCCGGCACCACGCGCCTCACCGACGCCTTCTTGGCCTTCCTCTGCATCGCCCTCGGCGTCGCCTTGGCCTTCATCGTCGAAGGTCTCTTTGCCGGAGGCATCATGCAGCTCGGGGATCCGGTGAAGGACCCGCTGGCCTCCGCTTGGTACTTCCAGCTCCCCGCGGCCTTCGTTGGCACCATCGGTTTCTCCGCTCTCTTCGGCGCCCCGAGGCGCTACTATCCCGACTGCGGCTTGGCCGGCACGGCGGGCTGGGCCGTCTACCTACTGCTGGCATCGGCAGGCCCCACCCATGTGGTCGGCGCCGCCTCCCTTGGCGCCCTCGCCGTGGCCGTCATGGCGCACCTGCTGGCCGTCACACGGCGCTGCCCCGTCACGGTGTTCCTCATCTGCGGCATCATCCCCTTGGTTCCCGGAGGCGGCATCTTCTGGACGGCCTACTACATCATAACCAACCAGCTGCGCCTCGCCGCCACCACAGGCTTCACTGCTCTCAAGGTGACCATCGCCATCGCCGGCGCCATTATCCTCGCTGCCGCCCTGGCGTCGCGTCTGCAGCGTAAACAAGTTAAAAATCATTAGACTATGGCTAAAGCAAAATCATATTATTTCTGCCAGGAATGCGGCTATCAGAGCAGCTCATGGCTCGGTCGTTGCCCGGAGTGCGGCAAGTTCGGCACCTTCGTCGAGGAGGTGGTCAAAGCCACCCAAACAACCAAGCACTCAGCCACTCAGCCACTCGGCCACTCATCCACTCCTCAGCGCATCCAGGAGGTGAAGTACAGCGAGACCAAACGCTTGCCGACCCACTGCGCCGAGTTCGACCGTGTGCTCGGCGGTGGCATCGTTCCCGGCAGCCTGCTGCTTCTCGGCGGCGAGCCCGGCATCGGCAAGAGCACCCTCCTGCTGCAGACGGCCCTCTCCATCCACGACCGCAAGCTCCTCTATGTCAGCGGCGAGGAAAGCGAACAGCAAATCAAGATGCGCGCCGACCGCCTGAGCGGCGAAGGCCGGGTGGGCGAGAATGAACTTTATGTTGTCAGCGAGACCGTCACGCAGCGCATCTTCGAGCATATCGACGCCGTGCAGCCCGACCTCCTCATCGTGGATTCCATACAGACCATCACCACCGAGGACGTGGAGTCGCCCGCCGGCAGCGTGAGCCAGATACGCCAGTGCACCACCGAGTTCCAGCACTACGCCAAGACCACCGGAGTCCCCGTGCTCCTCATCGGCCACATCACCAAGGACGGCACCCTGGCCGGACCCAAGGTGATGGAACACATCGTCGACGCCGTCCTCCAGTTCGAGGGCGACCGCAACTACGGCTACCGCATCCTCCGTGCGCTGAAGAACCGCTTTGGTTCCACAGCCGAAATCGGAATCTTCGAGATGCAGGGCAACGGCCTGCGCGAGGTGCCCAATCCCAGCGAATTCCTTCTGGGTCAACGCGATGAAACCCTCAGCGGCGCCGCCGTGGCCGCTACCCTCGAGGGCGTCCGACCCATGTTCATCGAGGTGCAGAGCCTTGTCGGCAGCGCTGTCTACGGCACCCCGCAGCGCAATGCCAACGGCTTCGACATGAGGCGTTTGAGCATGTTGCTGGCTGTTCTTGAAAAACGGTGCGGATTCAAACTCGGCACCAAGGACGTCTTCCTCAACATCGCCGGCGGCATCCGCGTCAACGACCCCGCCATCGACCTCGCCGTGGCCTGCTCCATCCTCTCGTCCAATGTCGACATCCCCATTTCGCCCCGCATAGCCTTCGCCGCCGAGTTGGGACTGAGCGGCGAGGTGCGCCCCGTCTCGCGTGTCGAGCAGCGCATCGCCGAGGCCGACCGTCTGGGATTCGAAAAAATATTCATTTCCAAATACAACCTCAAGGAAATCGACCAGCGTCGCTACCATATCGAAATCGTCCCCGTCAGTGTCATCGAGGAGGCTTTCCGAGGCCTTTTTGCATGATTTTTTCGGTGCCGAAGCCAAAATTGGAAATCAGCAAGTTACAGCGATGTTTTTGCATTTAACTTGCTGATTTCTTGTTTTATATGTGTTTTGTGAATATGTAACTTACAGGTAATCAGTATACTTAACCTATCATCTTCTTCCCATCTTCTTCCCTCGTTCATACCCGCTTCCTACCCACCTCTGCCAGGGAAGAAGATGGTAGGTCGAAGGAGGGTAGGAGGACCCCTTGGGACCCCTGTCGGGTACCTTCCCCGACGGGCGAAAATGTTTTTGAGAAGATAATTTATAATAATTCATATTTTTTTTGTATCTTTGCAACGGATTAATAATGCAGTGTAGACTATGTTTGAGAATCTTAGTAGCAAGATAGAGAAAGCGTTACATACCCTTCGTGGCAAGGGGTCGATAACCGATATCAATGTGGCGGAGACTGTCAAGGAGGTGCGCAAGGCCCTGCTGGACGCTGATGTGAGCTATCCAATAGCCAAAGAATTCACCGACAAGGTGAAGGCCGAGGCCATGGGTCGCAACGTCATCCAGAGCATTGAGCCCGGCCAGTTGATGGTGAAGATTGTGCACGAGAAGCTTACCGAACTCATGGGTTCGGCGGCTGTGGACATCAATATCAAGGGGCAGCCCGCGGTGGTGCTCATTGCCGGTCTGCAGGGTTCGGGTAAGACCACCTTCAGCGCCAAGTTGGCCAACTACTTGAAAACCAAGAAGGGGAAGAGCGTGATGCTCGTCGCGGGCGACGTGTATCGTCCTGCCGCTATCAGCCAGTTGCAGACGCTGGGCGAGCAGGTGCAGGTGCCGGTCTACACCGAGGAAGGCAGCAAGAATCCCGTGCAGATTGCACAACATGCTATCAATGAGGCAAAAGGCAAAGGCTATAATGTGGTCATCGTCGATACTGCCGGCCGTCTGGCTGTCGACGAGGAGATGATGGACGAGATTGCCGCCTTGAAGCGCGAGCTGCAGCCACAGGAGACCCTCTTTGTGGTCGACTCGATGACCGGTCAGGACGCCGTCAACACCGCCAAGGCCTTCAACGACCGCATTGACTTCGACGGCGTGGTGCTCACCAAGCTCGACGGCGACACCCGCGGCGGTGCCGCCCTCACCATCCGCTATACGGTGCAGAAACCCATCAAGTTTGTCGGTATCGGCGAGAAGATGGACGCCCTCGATGTGTTCCACCCCGACCGCATGGCCAACCGTATCCTCGGCATGGGCGACGTGGTGAGCCTTGTGGAGAGAGCCCAGGAGCAGTACGACGAAATGGAAGCTCGCAAGATTCAGAAGAAGCTGATTCACAACGAGTATAACTTCGACGACTTCCTGTCGCAGATTGCCCAGATCAAGAAGATGGGTTCGATGAAGGACTTGGTGGGTATGATTCCGGGCATGGACAAACTGACACGCAATGTGGAGATTACGGACGACGCTTTCGTGCCCATCGAGGCCATGATTGGCAGCATGACGCCCTACGAGCGGCAGCACCCCGGATGCCTCAACGGCAGCCGCAAGCAGCGCATCGCCGCCGGCAGCGGTCGTTCCATCCAGGAGCTCAACCGCTTCCTCAAGCAGTTCGAGGACACGCGCAAGATGATGCGCATGGTGAGCAAGAACGGAGGCAAACTGCCGATGAGAAAAAGAAGATAAAGAACAACATAAATATGGTACAGTTATTGGACGGCAAGGCAATGGCCTTGCAAATCAAGGACGAGATAGCCAATGAGGTGCGTGCGCTGACCCAGCAGGGCCATCGTGCTCCCCATCTGGCCGCAGTAATCGTGGGCGAGGACGGGGCCAGCATGACCTACGTCGCCAACAAGGAAAAGTCGAGCCACGAGGTTGGCTTCACCTCCAGTGTCTACCGCATGAGCGATAAGACTACCGAGGCTCAACTCCTGGAAACTATTGAATTTCTTAACAATGACCCCGATATCGACGGCTTTATCGTCCAGCTGCCGTTGCCGAAGCATATCAACGAGCAGAAGGTTATCAACGCCATCTCGCCCGACAAGGACGTCGACGGCTTCACGCCTGTCAACATCGGTCGCATGGTGCTGGGCGAGGAGTGCTTTGTGCCTGCCACCCCCATGGGCATCTGCACGTTGCTGAAGCGCTACGGCATCGAAACCGCCGGCAAGCACTGCGTGGTGATCGGCCGTTCCAACATTGTTGGAACCCCTGCCGCCAACCTGTTGAGCCGTAAGGGTTTCGACTGCACTGTCACCATGTGCCACAGCAAGACGCAGAATCTGCCGGAGATTACACGCCAGGCCGACATCCTGGTGGTGGCCATAGGCAAGCCCGAGTTTGTCACCGCCGACATGGTGAAGGAGGGTGCCGTGGTGGTCGACGTGGGTATCCACCGCGTGGCCGACGCCACGAAGAAGAACGGCTACCGCGTCATCGGCGATGTGAAGCATAGTGAGGTGGACGGCAAGTGCAGCTGGGTGACGCCTGTACCCGGTGGCGTAGGGCCGCTGACCATTGTCAGCCTCCTGCAAAACACATTGTCAGCCTATCATCGCCACGAAGGCCGGTAGGCTATGGCAAGAGGATAAACAATAAAAGCCGTCCTGTAGAGGACGGCTTTGTTTGTTATGCGAAGGGGTTGGCTTACTGCTCGATGATGTAGTTGATGGGAGCCGTGGCCACGACGCGGAAGGTCATGGGAGCAGGGGTTTCGAAATAATCAAGTTGGAGCTGCGGCATGTATCCGTCGAGATCCTGCATGATGAGGGTCACTTTGCCGGGGTCGATTTTGTAGTAGAGAGCTTCGGCAGCAAAACCGTATGTGCCATCGTCATACTTGACGGGTACGAGATAGGTGTAGGGGAGGGCAAATTGGGAGTCGTTGTCATAGAGGTAGACATTGACATTGCCGTCATAGACCACGTGTTCGGAGAGAATGTCCCAATCGAGGACGCAATAATAATAGTTCCTGTAGTCGGGGTTGTTGGGGTCGCCGAAAGGCTTCCAATTTTCAATCTCGACGGTGAATTCCTCGACACGTGTGCCGGAACTTTCAAGAACCACCTCCCTGACATCTTTGGTGCAGGAAGTTGCTGTCAGGCCCAATGTGGCGGCGACGAGCAAAGATAAGAGAATTTTCTTCATTGTTATTCAATTTTATTTATTTTCACGTTGCAAAGATACGCAAAATATTGGTAGGAAAAATCTCTTTTTGGGAATATTTTTCCCTGCGGCATGTATGTTGTTGTATATCAGTGTGGATTTGTTTTTGTTTTAGTGTTGCGAAGTGTAATGGGGACGCTTTTTCAGGATGCGAAATGTTAAAAATGGGCTTGGAAGAAAAAAAAATCGAGGTTGACGTAACATTTTCGATTTTTCTGCGTTATAGGAATAAAATTTGGTGTAAATATAAAGGTGTAGTATGAGACAACTAAAGATTACGCATTCCATTACCAACCGCGACATCAAGTCGTTGGACAAATACTTGCAGGACATCTGCAGCGAGGAGCTGCTGACGCCCGAGCAGGAGGTGCAGCTGGCCCAGCGCATTAAGCAAGGTGACCAAGCCGCGCTGGAGCGCCTGACGAAAGCGAACCTGCGATTCGTGGTGTCGGTGGCCAAGCAATATCAGAACCAGGGGCTTTCGCTGCCCGACCTCATCAATGAGGGCAATGTGGGTCTGATCAAGGCAGCCAAGCGCTTCGACGAGACTCGCGGTTTCAAGTTCATCTCCTATGCCGTGTGGTGGATTCGCCAGAGCATCCTGCAGGCCATTGCCGAGAACAGCCGCATTGTGCGACTGCCGAGCAATCAGTTGGGTGCTTTGAACAAACTGAAAAAAGAGATTTCCAAACTGGAGCAGCAGCTGGAGCGTCCGCCTTCAGAGGAGGAGCTGGCCGAGCTGCTGGATATTCCCGAAGACAAGATTAAGGCCATCATGGGCATCAGCGGACGCCATGTGAGCATTGACGCCCCGTTGGCCAGCGACGAGGATGTGAACTTCGTCGACGTGCTGCCCAACGAGGACACTCCCCCGACCGACAGCAAACTGATGCAGGAGAGCCTGTCGCAGGAGATTGAGCGTTCGCTCTCGACGCTGACGGAGTATGAGCGCGAGGTCATCAAGATGTATTTCGGCATTGGGTTGCCTCATCCGCTGAGTCTGGACGAAATTGCAATGAAGTTCAACCTCACCCGCGAGCGTGTGCGACAGATCAAGGAGAAGGGCATCAAGCGCCTGAAGACCAGCAGCAAGAGCAAACACCTGAAAGCATATCTCTAATGGATATCATTCTGAAATATTTCCCGAACTTGACAGAGCGGCAGCGTGAACAACTGGCCGCTCTGTTGCCATTGTACGAGGAGTGGAATTCGCAGATCAACGTTATTTCGCGCAAGGACATGGAACACTTCTATGAGCATCATGTGCTTCACTCGCTGGCCATCGCCAAGGTGATGGAGTTCGCCTCCATGACCGAGGTGCTGGATGTGGGCACCGGCGGCGGTTTTCCAGGGGTGCCGCTGGCCATCATGTTCCCCGATGCCCGTTTTACGTTGATTGACTCCATCGGGAAGAAAATCAAGGTGGTGAATGATGTAATCGGCCGTCTGGGTTTGACCAACAGCAAGGCGATGCAGATACGCGCCGAGCAGTTGGACGGGGAGTATGACTTCGTTGTCTCGCGTGCTGTCACCACGCTGGGCGAGTTTGTTCCGTGGGTGAAGGGCAAGATTTCCAAGACGCAGTACAACAAGCTGCGCAATGGCATCCTGTACCTCAAGGGCGGAGACCTCACCAACGAGCTCTTCACCTTCCGCCACAAGGTGAAGACGTGGGACATCAGCGAGTGGTTCGAAGAGGAATTCTTCGAGGCCAAGAAGGTGATTTACTTGCCGTTGTAGCGGTAGATTTCGTTCAGGTTTTTTATCTTTATTTTGACATTTTTTACGTCGGCTTTGGGGTTAACGGGGTGGAAGACTGTGCGCAGCGTCTGGCCTTCGCGCAGGTCGACGAAGTTGCGCGAGAAATGGCCGTTGATGTGCGGGTCGGTGTCGATGTAGACGTCGTAGAGGTCGGTGAGAGCTTTGATTGTCACCACCAGCTTGCCGTCGCTCTGCCACGACTGGCTGATGTTGTACCTGGCCTCGGGATAGGTGCGGTCCTTGGGGTAGACGGTGTAGTACTGACTCCATTTCTCGAGATTGGCATCGTTTGCAAAGAGGGCCTGTGCACGGTAGTGCAGGGCCTTCCAGTTGCCATAGTAGTCGATGCTGCTCCACGAGGCCACGGGCCAGCAGTCGTTGAGCTGCCAGTAGAGGGTGCCCATGCAGTGGGGCTGCTGCAGGAGGTGCTGGAGGATGCCATAGCCGACACCCCAGGCTTGTAGCAACTGACTGACGTAAGCATAGTTTGTGAGGCTTAAACTTTTGCTGTCGAAGCCGTAATATTGACGCATGGCTTTGTCGATAATCTCGCGGCCACGGCCGTGCTTCTGGTGGTTGCGGAGGGTGGGGGAGTCGATGCTGAGCTGGTCCTCGGGGCAGAACTGGCGGATGGTGCTCATCATGGGGTAGCTCTGGAAGCCGTACTCGCTCATGAAGCGGCCGGTCTTTTCGCGGTATACCTCGAAGGGCAGTTCGCCCCACCATACGCCCCAGTAGTGGCTGTCGCCGTGGGTGACGCACTCGGGGTGGCCCCAACCGTAGAGCGGCGAGGTGGTGATGTAGGGGCGCTGCAGCGGGTCGCAGTCGCGGACGGCCTTGGCGAGGATGCTAGTCGAACTAGTATTGCTAGTTGTACTAGTGTACCCGAAAATGGTGTCCATGGCCTTCTCCAGGCGGGCGCGCTGCTCGGGTGTCCAGTTGAACTGGCCCTGCCAGCCCCAGTCTTCCCAGCCGTTCTTCACTTCGTTGTTGCCGCACCAGAGGACGATGCAGGGGTGCTTCGATAGGCGGGCCACCTGTTGCCGCGCCTCGCGGTCGATACTGTTCAGCATCTCCTCGTTGTCGGGGTAGGGGGTGCCGGCGAAGACGAAGTCCTGCCAGACCATGATGTCCAGCGAGTCGCAGAGGTCGTAGAAGTAGTCGTGCTCGTAGATGCCGCCGCCCCAGATGCGCAGCATGTTGAATCCGGCCTCCTTGGCGGAGCAGAGCAGGTGGCGGTAGCGGGCGCGGTTGGCACTGTCCAGCACGGGGAACGAGTGGATGGGTATCCAGTTGGCGCCTTTGATGAAAATGGGCTTGCCGTCACGGTAGAAGGTGAAGCTCTGGCCGATGGAGTCTTGCTCCTGCCGCAGAGTTACAGGGTGTTCTGGTTTTTCCGGAATTTCCGGATTATCCGGATTATCCGGTTTTCTGTTGGTGATGTATACTCTCTTCCAGATGCCACAGGTCCGCAGCTTGGGGCCCCAATCCCAGCCCTGCTGGTAGGGTGCTATGCGCGTGAAGGCACGCCGCTCGGGGAGCGTGATGCCGTAGTTCACTTCGCGCAGCGAGTCCGAATCGTAAGGGTACTGGAAAAATAATTGGATGACTATGCTGTCAAACTTGCCCCATATCTCGATGGGGACAGTATGTTCGACAAACATATTGTCAACAAAATCTCCAATAGCGGCTGCGGAAGAGCCTAAATAGCGCTGGACAAGGATCTCAGCGCGTCCGGCCAACCCCTCGAAAGTGAGCCAAATAGTGTCGTTGGGAGGTATCTCATTCCTCACCATCCTGGATAACTCCTCCTTGCTCAATACAGTGCGGTACTTCCACTCTCTGTTCGCTAACCATTGCAGCGAGTCCTCGTTGGTGCCGTAGTAGGGGTCGGGGATGAGGCCGTTGGCCATCAGGTCGGTGTGGATGAATCCCGGCACCGTCGCCGGATACCACTTGCCGTTGTATTCAAACTGCCAGTCGGTCAGTTCCACCATGTCGAGCTTTGAACTACAGGCCGCCAACAGCAGCGGCAACACAAAAATCCATATCTTTTTCATAATACCGTTTCTTCTATTTTGTGGTATTTGCTGATTTCCCGTGTCACCTTCATGTCGAAGTAACCGAGCTCCATCAAGAAACATTCTCCGGCATAGTTCTTGACTACCAGTGTGGGAAAATCGGTTGCCAGAAGGGAGATGCTGTTCCACGGTATCTCCACCACCAGGTCGCTTGTCTCCAGGCCCTTGGTCATCCAGTACCACTTTTTTCTTTTCTTTGTGTAATCGATGGCGCCGTCCAGCACCAGCGCTTCCGGCCCCACAATAATCTGTGCCTTGAGCATCGAGATACTCTTGCGTAGGAATAAGATGAAAATAACAATGCAGAATATGCAAACTACATACATCCAAAAGTCAGGGTCACAGAAAATCAGCCCATACAGCATGAGTGCTATGACGAGGACGCTGAGAACAATCGTGAACCATGCACCACCGCGGGCCTTGAACACAGTGGTCTTGTCATAATCCTTTAGCTGCGGCTGCTGCCGGTTGCGACTGTCCAGTTTGTTCAGGACAGACCTGACAATCGTCCGTGTTATAAGATAGTTGCTCATCGCACGGTGCTATTTCGTTTTCATAAACGCGAAGAACACCGCCAGCACGATGCAGCCGAAGCTCACCAGGTGGTTCCAACGGATGGGCTCGCCCTTGAACACGGTGGCCACGATGACCGTGAAGACCAGCAGCGACACACACTCCTGTATCACCTTCAGCTGCATCAGCGAGAAGGGACCGCCGGTAATCTGGCTGCCTATGCGGTTGGCCGGTATCATGAACGAGTACTCGAAGAAGGCCATGCCCCACGACAGCGCGATGATGGCTATCAGTGGCCAGTCCTTTATGATGTTCATCTGCTGCAGCTTCAGGTTGCCGTACCAGGCGAAGGTCATGAAAACATTGCTCACCACGAGCATCAAGATGGTTATGAGTCCTTTGGGCATTTGTCTTAACTACTTAACTACTTAACTACTGTCTACTTGACTACTTAACTACCAGCTTCATCAACATGGAGAACGCTTGGTTGACCGTGCGGTCGATGTTCTGCTGGCGTCTACGGCCGGGGAAGCTCAGCAGCTGGGCCTCCGTATGTGTTGCGTCGGCTACGGCAATCCACACCGTGCCCACGGGCTTCTCCTTGGTGCCCCCGTCGGGGCCGGCGATGCCGGTGGTGGCAATGGCCAGGTCGGCACCGAGGCGCTTGCGCACCCCTTCGGCCATCTCCCTCGCCGTCTCCTCGCTCACGGCGCCGTGGGCCTCCAGAGTGCTGTGCTGCACGCCGAGGGCGCACTCCTTCACCTCGTTGCTGTAAGCCACCACGCCGCCCTTGAAATAGGCCGAGGCACCGGCCTGTGCTGTCAGCTGGCTGGCAATGGTGCCACCCGTGCAGCTCTCGGCGGTGGCCAAGGTCAGGCCGCGCTCCGTGAGGGTCTTGTGCACCAGCTCGGCCAGTGTCTCGCAGTCTTCGCCCACGATGTATTGGCCGGCAATCTTGTAGAGGCCTTCAACCGCTTTGTCGATGGCCGTTCGTAGGCTGGCGGCCTGCGTCCCACGGGCGGTCATGCGCAGCTTGGTCATCCCCGCCACGGGCAGGTAGGCCAGCCGTATGCACTTCGGCAGCGCCAGCTCCCACGGCTCAATCAGATCCGACAGAAACGACTCGCCGATGCCCTGCGTCAGAATGTTCTTGTTGATGATGGTCTCCATCTTGAAGGTCTCCTGCAGCTTGGTAATCACGCGGTTTGCCATCAGCCACTCCATCTCGTGCGGCACGCCGGGCAGCGACACCAGCACTTTGCCTTCTCGCTCGAACCACATGCACGGCGCCGTGCCCACGTCGTTGTTCAACACCTCGCAGCACTTCGGCACCAGGGCCTGGGCGCGGTTGACGGGCGTCAGCTCGAAGCCTCGCACGGCGAATAACCGCTTCACATTCTCCAGCGCCACCTCGCTCTCCACCAGTTCGGAGCCGAAGTATTCGCACAGCAGTTTCTTCGTTATATCGTCCTTCGTAGGACCCAGTCCGCCGGTCACCAGCACGGTGTCCGACGAGTGCATGGCGGCATCTACCGCCTGCCAGATGTCGTCGCGGCTATCTCCCACGACGACCGTTTTCCCCACTTCCATTCCCGCCTCGGTGAGCATACGTGCCATCGTCGAGGCATTTGTGTTGACGACCTGCCCAATCAGCAGCTCGTCACCGATATTGATTATCGTAACGTTCATTATCTTAACTGAAACTAATGCTTCATCTTCCTGTCGTACTCCTCGTAGGCGTAGTCCAGGCCGCTCTCTTCATCGTACATCGGCTCGCCCAGTTTCACCAGCGTGAACTCCGACATGTCGATGGTCGGAAAGTAGACATCGGCCTCGTAGTCGCGGTACACGCGGGTGATATACAGCCGGTTGGCAAACGGCAGCAACGCCTCGTAGATGGCGGCGCCACCCATGACGAACGCCTCGCCCTCGCAGTCCTTCAGGGCCTTGAACAGGCCGTTGACGCTGTGCACCACCGTCGCCCCCGCGGCCTCGTAGTCGGGGTTGTTGGTCATCACGATGTTCTGTCTTCCCGGCAGGGGGCGCTTGGGCAGGCTCTCCCATGTCTTGCGACCCATCACCACAGGGTGGCCGGTGGTGAGCTTCTTGAAACGCTTCAGGTCGTCGCTGAGGTGCCACAGCAGGTCGTTGTCCTTGCCGATGGCACCGTTCTGCGCTATGGCCACGATGATGCTCAGATTCGGTTTCTTGTTGGTGTCGACCATGGCGTGTCAGTTTTTGAAGTTTTCGTTGATATACGAGGCTATCGAGTTGACAATCATGTCGGCGCCGACGTGCGAGATGTTGAACACCATGTCGTAGTTGCGGGCGTCGTAGCGCGACACGCCTGCGAACGTCTGGGTGAAGTTCTCGCGCTGCTTGTCGATTTCGTCAATGGTCTTCTCGGCCTCTTTGGCGCTCATCTGCAGCTTGTTGCCGATGCGCTCCACGCGGTCCTTGCGGTCTGCAATGATGAAGATTTTCAACGCCTCGGGGGTGTCCTTGAAGATGTGGAAGCCGGCGCGGCCCACGATGATGCAGCTCTCCTCGGCCGCCAGCTCCTTCAGCAGCTTGGCCTCGGTGTGGTACAGTTGCATCGGCGTCACCTCGCGGTCCACTGCCAGCGGGTCGCTGGCGGCGGCAAACTGGCGGTGGAACTGGCACACCTCGTCCCACCAGCTCTGCTTGCGCGAGCGAATGTGCTCGATTTCCTCTTCGCTGAGGTTGAAGTGTTTGATCAGTCCGTCGATGGCGGCTTTGCTGTATACGTTCACGTTCAGCAGCGCTCCCAGCCGTTCGGCAATCTCTTTGCCGCCCGAACCGGCCTCGCGGTTCACCAGAATAACGAATTTCTTGTGGTTCATATTAAAGTTTAAGGTTTATGGATTTAATTTCAATTTTCAATTTCTCAATTCTCTTGTGGCGCGTTCGAAGATGCCGTTGCACCAAGCCAGGGCCAGGCCGTAGTTGCTCACGGGGACACCCGCCTCCAATGCTGGCATCAGTCGCGCGCGCACCTGTTGCTTCGTGATGACGCATCCGCCGCACTGTATCACCAGCGCATACTTCGACAGGTCGGCAGGCAGCGGCGACTGCCCGCCAATCACCTCGCACTCAATGTTCTTCCCCGTCTTCTTTTTCAATGCGGCCGGCAGTTTCACACGGCCGATGTCCTCGCAGGTCACATTGTGTGTGCAACTCTCCAGCAGCAGCACCCGGTCTCCGTCCTTCAGGCGGCCAATGGTCTGTGTGCCACGCAGGTACTCCTCGAACATGCCCTTCTGGCGAGCCAGCACCACGCTGAAGCTCGTCAGCGGCACCTCCTCGGGCACCACCTCAGCCACCTGCTTGAACGCCTGGCTGTCGGTGACCACCAGGCGAGGCTCTTCGCGCAGCGAGGCCAGGGTGCCTTCCAGCTCTGCGGGCTGGCAGAAGTAGGCGCGGGCATGCAGGTCCATCAGGTCGCGCAGCACCTGCACCTGCGGCAGAATCATCCTCCCTTCGGGGGCCGAACTGTCGATGGGTGTCACCAGCACCACGGTATCGCCCTGGCTCACAATGTCTCCCAGCAGGCTTCGGCTGCGGTAGGCGCTCTCCGGCATCGCCCGGCGGATGGCCTCGATGAGGCCCTCGCGCAGCGACGGGTCGGTGGTAGTCAGCTGGAAATCCGGATTTTCCATTAGTTCCGGAGATGACGGAATATCCGTCTTGCTCCTGATTTTCAGCAGCGGCGTGCCGTGCCCGGTGCACCAGCGCACCACCTTCTCCTCGGGCTCGCCCCACTCTGTGTAGAGCAGTAACGCCAGGTCCACCTCGGCCAACGCTGCCATGCTCTTCTCCACGCGCTGGGCCCCGAGGGCTCCCTCGTCGTCGATGCCGGCGGTGTCGACAAGCACCACAGGACCTATGCCACCGATTTCCATGCTCTTGCGCACGGGGTCGGTGGTCGTTCCGGCAGTGTCGCTGACGATGGCTATCTGCTGGCCCGTCAGGTAGTTGACCAAGGAGCTCTTGCCCACATTCCTCCTGCCAAACAGGCCGATACGCGGTTTCAGTTCGTTTCCAATCATGCTGCAAAGATACGAAAAAAATACCAATTCGCACTCGATATGTAAAAAAATCCTTTCACGGACCCTCCAACTCCCTATCATGTTCTTCCGTCGTAATGGTTGGTAAAAAGCGGGTATGAACGTGGTAAGAAGATGGGAAGAAGATGATACCTCTTCAGAGTTGATTATTAGGCTGTTATGTGTAATTTTGTTATTTTTCTCAAGTATCTGGAAATTAGATTGTTGTATATTTTGTATTTTTATTGCTTTACGATAAGTGTATGTTTCTTAAATAATGTTAAATTGCATAGTCGGTGTAGACTTTTCGGAAAAAACCGGTTATAATGATATATGTAGAAGGGCCTTTTTTTGTCCGATTGATGAAAAAAAATGTATATTTGCAAACATAAAAAATACGGTAAAATGAAGTATGCTTTTGCTCTATTGTTCTTGTTGTTAGTGTCTTGCGTCGGCGAATCGCAACGCATGGAGGTACGTTTCTGTCCGCGTGAGGGGGCCAATCCGGCCAGCACATGGACGCTGATGGGCATTGCGCGCAACACGGAGGATCCGCTGTGGATACGCATGGAGCGCGAGGACGGCAAGGGCGAGCCCGTGGAGTGGAAGATTGCCGGCGGCAAGGGTACGGAGTGTCTCTACCTGCCGCCTGCGGCGCCGGGGCGCTACCTCCTGCGGGCCTCGCTGAAGAAGGGCGGCCCTTGGCTGGATGAGATTGTGGTTTTCAGGTCCGACACGGTGATGGTGTTCAATTGCGACGAGAATTCCTTCCAGATTGGCACCGAGGGTTTTATGCTCGATGCCGTCAGCGGGAAACCCATTCCGGGCGTCGAGGTGAAGGTGACTGACTCCGAGGACAGTACGTGGGTGAGGACGTTTTGGACGGATTCGACGGGGGCCTACCGGCTCGAGGGCCTGGTGCCGTGGAAGGAATATGTCGTTGAATCGGGCACGCAGGTCATGGGCATTATCTACCAAGGGGATGCCTTCGGACGCTATAGGTTCTACGGCGACACGCTGCGCATAGTTGCCCGGGGCTTCTCGCCCGAGGGCCGGTTGGTGGATGAGGACGGCCGGAAGGTGGCCTCGGTGCGCTTCAAACCCAACGACTTGGGCGTTGGCGAGGCAATGGCGTTGATGCCCAAGGGGAATTATTTTTACATGATTTTGAACCAAGACGATACGATTTCCGTCGTGCGGCCCGATACTGCCGACAATGCTACGTATTATTACCCAAACTCGCTTGATATACAGAATGTTCCGTCGGAGGATGACCGTTTCCGCTTCACGGTGGCGAGTCGTGGCAACGAGCCGTTCCGGACGACGGTGCATGTCGACGTGATGCGCATTGCCGACCCGCAGCCCTGGCGCATGAGCACCTTCATTTCCACGCCGATATGGGCGCTGGGTATCCACCATTCGATTGACAGTGCCGAGTTCGCCCGGCGGTTCCCGTACCTGCTGATGGACACCCTGAGTCGACATTCGCTGTCCGAACTGCCCCCGTTTACCCTCGCGGACTCCTATGACATCGCGATGTCGTTGGGCGACACGGCAAGCGTCGACCTGTCCAAGCTGGCGCCGGGCTCGTACCGCATCGCCCTGCAGATGCCTCTGCCGGAGGGAAGTGTGGATTCCATCGAGAGGCTCTATTTCCACTATCACACTCCCGGCTACCGCCTTGGCAGCGGTTCTTTCTATGCCGACATCGTTGGCGGGCGGCACCTGGCCGTGGGCGACACGCTGCGGGTGAAGGTGGGCAGCTGCTACCGCGGGGTGACGGTGATGTGCCAGGTGGAGGAGAATGGCAAGGTGTTGGAGGTTAAGCAGCTGGAGTTCAACGACAACGATACGGTGCTTGCCCTTCCGTTGCGGCGCCGGGGCGTGGTGCAGATGAAGTTCCTGTCGATGTGGCAGGGCGAGTTTGGGTCGTGGACCGCGAGTGCAGACGTGGGGCGCACGCGGCTGGACTGGTACTGGGACGAACTCTACAGCAACAATACGTTCGACCTCTCCAGGCAGTATGAAATTAGGAATTATGAATCAGGAATTGGGAATTAGGATATGAAACGATATGTTTTTTGGGTATTGTTGGTGCTGGTTGCAACCGCATTGCAGGCGCAGGAGAACCCCGCGCCCGTGCCGCCCAACTACGAGCGCATCGACAAGGAGACGCGCCGCTGGTTCGGCGAGTACCGCTACCGCAGCCTCGTCCGCCGCTTCGAGCGCGGCGACACGTCGCTGACCGTCGACCACTACCGTTGCCTCTACTACGGTGCCGGCCAGCGTGGCGACACCGCCTATACGCTCTCCGCCTGCAGCCGCCGTGCGGGCAACGCCGGGTGGCTGCAGCTGATGGGGTTGGTGCAGGCCGTGTGGTCCTCCGGCAACGGAAGCGACACGCTGCCGTTCCACGTGGCCTCCTATGCCGACGCGCGTTTCATGCGCGACGACACCGGCGACCCCGATGTGTGTTGCTCGCTGATGGGCAAGCCGTTGCGGCGGCGGACTGCCGTCAGGGTGGAACCGTTGGTTCCGCGCAGCGGACGCGATATCTTCGGCGACCGCGACAGCGTGGCCATGGTGCAGCTGGGTGTGCTGCCCACGGCGGAGCAGCGGCGCCTCTTCGAGCTCGCCGCCGGGCGCGACCACCAGGCCGAGGATTCGCTGCGGCGCAGCTATGAGGGCAGGCCCAACGGCAGCCTGTGGTTCGACCTCCAGATGGCCGAGCGCGACGTATGGGAGTCGGATGAATACGAGTTGCACCTCCATAGCCATCGCGGCGACACCTCGTTGCTGCTGGCGGAATACTACCTGCGCATGGCCAAAAAAGCCTTGGTAGAAGCCGAGAAGTACAGCCAGTGGTACCGATACCGGGACATCCTCCATTGGTGCGACACCATCGAGCAATTTTGGCCTGCCAGCGTTGCGGCGCAGCATGCCGCTGTGCTGCGCTCCAGAGTGCTGACGGGCGACGTGCGCCTCACGGACGACCACCGCCCCTATATCGTCCCCTTCACCGCCGGCGAGTGGGCGTTGGCCACCCTCTGGCATCGCAGGACGGACAAGGTCTACCTGCGGCTGACGCCGATGGATTCCGTGGCGCGAGAGCATCCGCAGGTGCTCAAGGAGTGGACGATGGCGGTGACGCAACATCCCGACCTGCTCTTCCACGAGGCCTACGTCTACCTGCCGCCCATGTCCACGGGGCGCTACCTGCTGTGGGCCTCGGCGGACAGCCTCTTTCGCATCTACGAGGCGCAGGAGGTGGTCTTCAGCGACCGCTACCTGATGGCCGACTGCCTGGGGCGCGGCGTGGTGATGGACAGCCGCACCGGCAAGCCCATCCAAGGTTTCGAAGTCCACCTGCAATACGAAGGCCATACCGTCGCCACCACGCGCACCGACCCCAATGGCTGCTTCGCCTTCGAGGTCCCCCATTCGGGCAAAGAGTACTGCTACACGCTCTACGCCCCCTACAAAGGGGTGGACCTCGCCCGATCCTCACAAGCCTATCCTTCGTACCTCTGGCATTTTGAGCTCGACACCGCCCGCTTCGAGGATGACTTGGATGATGATGAGGATGACTTGGATGAGGATGATTTGGACGAAGAGGAGCCGCAGGAGGACGAGGAAGGGAATGGCAATTTCGACGGGGAGGGATGTGGCCTCTACCTCGACAGCGCCACGTGCGACAGCCTCTGGTTTTCCTATGGCTATTGGGACTATATGAAGGGCGGAATGAAGTCCACGCCCGCGGTCGACGCCGAGCTCTCGGTGGCGCGTCTGCTGCCGCCCGCTGTCCATCGGTTCAACCACACCATGCTTTCATCCGATGCCGAGCATTCCATAGATTCCGCCGAGTTCGAGCATCGCTTCCCAGGCTTTGCCTACAGCACTTACATTAACAATACCGGTCTTTGGCCTGTGGCCGACAGCGTGACCCGCCGCCAGCGCTTTGCACCCGCCAGGCTTCATGCCTTCGCCCTCCCGCCGATGGCGCCCGACGGCGTCTATCGCGTCACCGTCAGGGCAGGGGAGAAGTCCACACACACCACCCTTTATCAAGGCCGCATGCCGATAACCACCTCGCATGTCGACGCCTGGGTGGAGCATCCCGGCCCGATAGCCCTCGGCGACACCATCCGCATACACCTCGCCTCGTGGCAGAAGGATGTGCAGGCCGTCGTACAGTTGGAGGTGAACGGAAGGGTGACGGATGTGCGCCGTGTTTCGCTGCATGGAAAAGAACTGGTGCTGGAGTACCCCATGGGCAACCAGGAGGGCATCGTGCTGTGGAAAGTGGCGTCGGTGTGGCACGGCGAGCCGTCGAACGCGGCGATAATGTTCGCAGTGGGTCCCCATGCGGGCGACTATGAAAAGCAATACAACAGAGAATTGTACTACATAGAGAATCACTTGCTCGATTGGAGTCGCTTCTACGACGAGCAACGTCTGCGCCAAGCTCCGCAGGCCATCTATCCCGACCGTCAGCAGTTTGTCCCGTCGGTGTGGCGCTACTTAGACCTCCCCGAGAAGGGCCTGCGTGGCGGGCACCTCTATTGCCCCGGGGAATACAACCGTTGGCGCAACGTCAGTTACATGTGGCGAATATTCTGCCGTTAGCGCAGTTCGACGATGGTGACGCCCACGCCTCCTAGCTCTACCTTCTCGGGGTGGAAGGTTCGTACTTCGCGGATGGATTTCAGCTCCTGGTGGATGACCTGCATGAGGATGCCGTAGCCTTTGCCGTGAAGGATGCGCACCTCTTTCTCGGAGAGGAGCATGGCTTCGTCGATGAACTTGTGGAGCATGTCCAAGGCCTCTTCGGCGCGGTGGCCGCGGAGGTCGAGGGTGGGGTTGAAGTGGGCGCGCTTCTCGTTCATGTCGCTGTAGATGGAGGAGAACGCCTGGCTGCCCGGCTGTTTGGCCGTGGGAATCTTCTGCTTGGCGGTGCCTTGCAGGCGGCTGAGGGGGATGGTCATGCGGATGGAGTTGCTCTCCACGACGGCTTTCTTTCCCTTGATTTCGACCACCTGGCCGAAGGTCTCTTCGCCGTCGATGCGGACAATGGTGCCCACGGTGACAGGCAAAGCCTGTTCCAATGAGGAATTAGGAATTAGTAATGAGGAATTGGCTGCCGCTTTATTCCTAATTCCTAATTTCTCATTCCTAATTATTTCATCTTCATTCTCACGGGTGGCTTCGGCCAGGCGGGCGCGGGCTTGCTGGGTGGCTTCCTTCTCGGCGTGGGCGCTCTTGATGTCGCTGATGGTGCGCTCGACGGTGCGGTTGGCACCTTCGAGTATCTGCTGGGCTTCGCGGCGGGCGCCGCCGATGATTTCGTTGCGGCGTGCCTGGAGGTTGTCGCTCAGGCGTTGGTATTTCTGCGTCACCTCGCTCAGGAACTCGTCGGCCACACGCAGTTCCTCTTTCTTCTTCTCGATTTCTTTCTTGTCCAGCTCCAGCTGTTGCAGCTGGTGTTCGAAGTTGAGCTGTTCGCGACCCACCTTCTCGCCTGCGCGGTCGAGGATGGCCTTGGGGAAACCGATGCTCTCGGCAATCTCGAAGGCGAAGCTGGAACCGGGGTGGCCGACGTTGAGGCGGTAGAGGGGGCGCATGTGTTCGGTGTCGAAGAGCATGGCTCCATTGACGATGCCGGGCATGCGGTCGGCCAGGAGTTTGAGGTCGGCGAAGTGGGTGGTGACGACTCCGAAGGCTCCGCGTTGGTAGAGGCGTTCGAGGACGGCTTCGGCGATGGCGCAGCCGGAGCGCGGCTCGGTGCCGCCGCCCAGTTCGTCGAGGAGGAAGAGGGTGCTCTCGTCGGCAACGCTGAGGAGGGCTTTCATGTTCTGCAGGTGGGAGGTGTAGGTGGAGAGGTCGTTGTCGATGCTCTGCTGGTCGCCGATGTCGATAAACACCGACGAGAATATGCCGCACTCCGACGTGGGGCGCAGGGGCACGGGCATGCCGCATTGCAGCATGTATTGGATGAGTCCCACGGCTTTGAGCAGCACGGACTTGCCGCCGGCGTTGGGGCCGGAGATAATGAGGATGCGGGAGGATTGAGAATCCAGTTGCAGGCTGAAAGGTATCACACCGTCCTTTTTCTGCAAATAGAGTATCGGGTGGCGTGCGTCGAGCCATTCGATGCGGGGCTCGGGGTGGAGCAGAGGCACGGCGGCGTTGAGCTCCACGGCCACGCGGGCTTTGGCCCGGAGGAAGTCGATGCGGGCCAGGAAGCGGTAGGCCTCCTCGAGTTGCGGCAGCAGGGGCCGCAGGCGGTCGCTGAAGGTGAGGAGAATGCGTTGTATCTCGTGGCGCTCGTCGAAGTCCAGTTCGCGTAGGTCGTTGCCCAGCTCCACCACCTCGGAGGGCTCGACGAAGGCCGTCTGGTGGCTGGCGCTCTCGTCCTGTATGAGGCCGCGCATCTTGCGGCGGTGGGTGGTGAGGAGGGGGATGACGGGGCGGCCGTCGCGGATGGTTACCTCGGCACCTTCGGGGGCCCAGCCTTCGCGCTTGGCGCGGGCCAGGGCGCTGTTGACCTGGGCGTCGACCTCGGCGGCCTTGCGGGCTTTGGTGCGCCGTATCTCGGCCAGGGCGGGGGAGGCGTTGTCGTAGAGCTCGCCGTGGTCGTCGATGAGCTGGCCCAGGAGCGAGTTGATGACGTTGAGCTGCGAGGCTTTGCCGCCGTAGCCCAGCTCCACCTCGACGGCCACGTTGCGCAGCGCCTCGTATTGGATGTGTTCCTCGGCGGTGAGGAAATAGTAGCATTCGCGGATGGTGCGCAGGGAGAGTTTGAGGTCGAAGAGGGCCTCGAGGGGGATGAAGGTGTTGCCCACGCGCAGGTGGGTGAAGATGGGGGTGAGGTCGATGAAGTCCTGCTGGGGGAATTCGCTTTCCATGAGGACAATCTGCCGCATTTCCTCGGTGAGCTGCAGTTCGTGGCGCAGGGTGTCGTAGTCGGTGGAGAAGTCCATGGCGTCGACCATCTGGCGGGCCAGGGCGTTGGTGGTGTGCTCCGCCACCATCTGGCGGATGCGGTCGAAGCCTAGTTTCTGTTCTATATTCTTCATTTAATCGAAGTCAAGGTATAAGGGCCATTTCTGGCGAAAGGAGTCGAGGCGTTGGCGGTCGAGGGTGGCGGTGAGGCAGAGGGAGCCGTCGGCGGTGCCGACGGGCATGCAGAAGCCTTTGTAGTCGATGATGGCGCTGTCGCCGCTGTATTCGCCGCCGACGCCGTCGATGCCGGTGCGGTTGCAGCCGACGACATAGCAAAGGTTCTCGATGGCGCGGGCGCGGAGGAGGGTGGTCCAGGCCTCGCGGCGGCTGGCGGGCCAGTTGGCGCAGACAAGGAGGAGGTCGTAGGCCAGGCCGTCGTTGCGGAGCCACTTGGGGAAACGCAGGTCGTAGCAGACGGCGGGCTTGATGTACCACCCTTTGTATTCGAAGACCGTGCGGCAGGTGCCGCGGCTGATGATGTCGTGCTCGCCGCTGGGGCGGAAGGTGTGGGCTTTGTCGTAAAAGCCATAGGTGCCGTCGGGGAGGACCCAATGGAGGCGATTGAAACAGCAGTCGCCCTCGCGGACAATCCAGGTGCCGACGAGGAGCACGTTGTGCTTCGAAGCCATCTCCTGAGCCCAGCGCAGGGTGGGGCCGTCGGGGGCTTCGGCCAGCGAGGCCATGTGGTCGCCGAAGCCGGTGGTGAAGGTCTCGGGCACGACGAAGATGTCGGTTCCCGAGGGGACGGATGCCAAAGCCTCCGCCACCTGACGGCGGTTCTCTTCGGGCTGCGCCCAAGCGATATTGTGTTGATAGAGGGTTATGACCATAGGCGTGTCTGTTCAAGGTCTTTCTGCAGCTGCTGTTGCAAAGCTTCGGGGGTGGAGAAATGCTCGATGTCGCGCAGGCGGTGGAGGAACTCGACGTTGACCGTCTGGCCGTAGAGGTCGCCGTGGAAGTCGAGCAGGTGCACCTCGAGGGTGGGACGGTCGATGCCGAAGGTGGGGGCTGCGCCGAGGTTGGCCATGCCGACATGAGTGGAGAGCTTTACGGCGTAGACGCCCTCCTTGGGGAGCATCTTGCGGGTCTGGGAGAGGTCGATGTTGGCGGTGGGGAACCCGAGGGTGTGGCCCACGCCACGTCCGTGCTGCACGGCTCCCGCGACGGCAAAGGGACGTCCCAGCAGGGCCGAGGTTTCGTCGACGGCGCCGCGCTCCAGGGTCTCGCGGATGCGGCTGGAACTGATGGGGGAGCCCTCTACCTGATAGGGTTCTCCACGATGCAGGGAGAATCCCAACTCGGAGGCCAAAAGCGGCAGACGGTCGAAGTCGTCGTTTTGCTTGCTGCCAAAACGGCTGTCGTATCCCAGCAGGAGGGCGCGCATGTTCAGCTGATCGCAGAGCAGGCGTGCCATCGCGCAGGCCGACAGCTGTGCCACCTCGGCGGTGAAGGGCAGCACGGCGACATACTTCGCGCCGGCATTGAACAGCAGGCGCAGGTGCTCCTCCGGGTCGTCGAGCCAGTACTCGCTCTGCCGACGGCCGAGGACGAAGGAGGGGTGGGAGGTGAGGGTGACGACGAGAGGGGAGAGATGGGAGTGGAGCGAGGAGAGTTGGGAGATTAATGCTTGGTGGCCGCGATGCACGCCGTCGAAGACACCGACGGTGACGGCGGTGGGGTCGGGAATGGCGTGGATGGGACCGTGTATGTCGTAGAGTTGGAACATTTAGTGCAGTTTGATAGTAGGGCGGAACATTACGGTGGCTCCGACGGAGAACTGGTTGCGGTGGCCGTATTCCTTGGTGGTGCCGTCGGCGAAGGTGCCCGTGGAGGGCAGGTAGTGGTAGAGGGTGCCGCGGAAGGTGAGGATGCAAGAGGGCAGGGGAGTCCATCGCCATCCCACGCTGAGTGTGGCCACGCGTGTGCGGTCGAAGGTCAGTCCGGCGGTGTTGGCCGAGAGGTTGCTGAAATGCCAGCTGCCCAGCAGGGGGACGAAGTCCTTGCCGTGCCAGTAGCTGGCCAGAAGGAGCCAGCTTTCGTTGATTTGCATCTGCAGTTCGGGGTAAATGCCCCAGCCCTGGGTGAAGGGCACGTCGGCGTTGCCATTTTGGTGATACCACATCACGCGGCAGCTCAGGTCAAAGTAACAATTGAAGACGGAATAGTTGTTGCAGAGGCCCAATCCGGCGGCGGCGTTGAAGTTGTTGTTGATGTTGTGGCTCACCGACATGTTCTGCCCGCCCTCGTGCTGGACGACGAAGTGCAGGGGCAGATAGACGTACCAGAAATCATTGATAAAGTGAAAAAGCTTGCCGGAAAGACCTGCGGTGAAGCGCTCGGGCACTGGGCTGCGGTCCCAAATGTACTCGCGCCAGTCGGTCCAGATGTCCACGTTGAACCAACGGCCGTTGACTTCCAGTTCGAAACCGGCCTCGGGGTCGCCCACCAGCTGGCGTTCGTCGTTATAGAGAGGCATGGGCAGACGGTGACCACTGTTGTCCAGACAACCCATCTTCAGCCTTATCTGCGGCGTGAATTGTATTTTGGCTTGTAACCACGGAAGGATATGCATGGGGCGCGAAATGCTGTCATACAATGGGTAGGCTCCATAGGCCGTTGTGGCAGGATAGTCGCGAGCTCCCCAATAGTAGAGCCAATGCAGACCTCCGCTGAGGGTTACCTTGTCGTGCAGCTTCCATTCCACCTTGGGTTGCAGCACGAAGCCCGGAAGGGTGTAGCCGCTGAGGCGGTCGCCGAAGTACTCGTTGTCGATGAAGAACGTGGCCCCGTCGACGTAGAGGAAGAGGTTGTTGGTGTCCTGGGCGGAAGATGAACTTATAGGACCTATAAGTCCTATGAGCCCTATAAGTCCTATAAGTTTGAGTTTCATTTTACTAAAGCTTTCTTGATGGCTTCCTCGATGTCCTTGTCGCGGAGGTCGCGGGCGAGGATGGTGCCGTCGGCGCCGATGAGGAGAATCTGCGGGATGCCCTGCACGCCGTAGGTGTCGGTGGCGGTGCGGGTGCTGTCGACGAGGACGGGATATTTGATGCCGAGGTCAGCGATGACCTTCTGCAGGTCGGCGGCGCGCTTCTCGGCGTTGCCGCGCTCCCACACGTTGAGGCCCACCAGCACGAGGCCTTGGCCTTTGTACTTGTTCCAGAGGCCGATGAGGTTGTTCTCAATCTCCTGACGGCAAGGGCCGCACCACGAGGCGAAGAAGTCCACAAGGGTCAGATGGCCGTTGGCCAGGTCGCTGAGCTTGCCGTCCTTGAGTTCGCCGTTCTCGGAGCGCCATTGGCCGACGATGTCGATGTAGGGGTGGCCTGCCGAGGTGGCATCGGCCTTGCGCAGCTCCTCCAGCACATCCTTCAGGGGTTCGAAGTTGGCCACCACAGGGGTGGCGGTCTTCAGGATGCTGTCCAGCTGTCCGAAGGACAAATCCCCGCCTTCGGCAAGTCCCAGCAGGGCCATGGCTCCGAGGATGTTGTCGCCGTTGTTGTCGTGGAGTTCCTGCAGTGCCTCCGTCATACGCTGCGAACCGATTTCGGAGATGCTGTCGAGCTTCTTTTCGGCCTCGGCGCGCTGCTCGGCGTCGGGGGTGTTGTAGAAGGCTGTCCACATGTCCATCTCCTGCTGGAGGTCTTCCATCTTGGTCTTCTGGATGAACTTGTTCATCTGGCCGTTGAGAGGTGTGCCCCACAGGCTGTCGGGCGTGATATGGATGGTGCCGGGCTCCACCACGCACGACATGCCCTCGCCGCCAAGGAAAGCTACGGCGCCAACCCACGGGGTGTCGACGGTGCCCTCGAAGGTGAAACGGCCATCGCTGACCACGGCACTGTCGGAAATCTTGCCCATGGAAGCTTGGTCAATAAAGTAGACCATCTGTCCGTTCATGTCGTCGAAGCCCTGAGCCTCAATCTTGTAATTGTTACTGTTTCCGCAGCTGGCCAGCACAAACGTAACTGCCGCTGCAAAAAGCATTTGCATCGTTTTTTTCATTGTTTCTATTATTAAATAACGGCTGCAAAGATACGAAAAAAACAGGAACCATGAAAAAAAACTCTTCCTCCCAAATTCCTATCATCTTCTTCCGGAGAGATAGAGGAGAATAACCGGGTAAAAAAATGGTAAGAAGATGGGAAGAAGATGATGTGGTAAAGGTGCTGTTTGTCAATGGGTTGCATGTTTTGTAAAATTTATTGTAATTCGATATGTTTTTGCGGGGTTTTGATGGAAAAGAATTTTTGTGCATTAATATTTGATAATCAGGTTGTAGTGTGAAATTCTGCGCTAAGGGTGATTTTTTTTGTTGCTATGTTGAAAAAAAGTTGTATCTTTGCAAATTAATACTTTTAAGAATAAAATTTATAAATCATGTATACAGACACTTCTAAATTCATCGGCGAAGGCCTCACTTATGACGACGTGCTGCTCGTCCCCGCTTACTCCGAAATCCTCCCCCGCGAGGTTACGGTTGCTTCCCGTTTTTCGAAAAACATCACGCTGAACACCCCGCTGGTCAGCGCGGCAATGGACACCGTCACCGAGGCCGCCATGGCCATCGGCATGGCTCAGGAAGGCGGCATCGGCGTGCTGCACAAGAACATGAGCATCGAGCGTCAGGCCAACGAAGTGCGCAAGGTGAAACGTGCCGAGAACGGCATGATCATCGACCCCATCACCCTCACCAAGGATGCCAAGGTGAAGGATGCCCTGAAGCTGATGGAAGAGTACGGCATTGGTGGCATACCCATCGTGGACGAGAACCGCATGCTTATCGGCATGGTGACCAACCGCGACCTGCGCTTCGAGCGCGACATGGAGCGTCCGCTGAGCGAGATTATGATTACCAAGCTTATCACCACCCATGTGGGCACCACCTTTGCCGAGGCTACGGACATTCTGCAGCAGCACAAAATCGAGAAGCTGCCCGTGGTGAACGACAAGGGCCAGTTCATGGGCCTCATCACCTACCGCGACATCATGAAGACCAAGGAGCGCCCCAACGCCTGCAAGGACAGCAACGGTCGTCTGCGCGTGGCCGCCGGTGTGGGCATCACACCCGACATGATGGACCGTGTGGATGCCCTGGTGAAGGCTGGCGCCGACGCCATCGTCATCGATACCGCCCATGGCCACAGCATCCGTGTGGTGGAAGCCCTCAAGAGTGTGAAAGCCAAGTATAAGAATATCGATGTGGTGGTGGGCAACATCGCCACCGGCGAGGCCGCCCTGATGCTGGCCGAGGCCGGCGCCGACGCCATCAAGGTGGGCATCGGACCCGGCAGCATCTGCTCCACCCGCATCATTGCCGGTATCGGCGTGCCGCAGCTCACGGCTGTGTGCGAATGCGTGGGCGCTCTCAAGTCCAAAGGCTACGATGTGCCCGTCATCGCCGACGGCGGCATCCGCTACAGCGGCGACATCGTCAAGGCCCTGGCCGCCGGCGCCAGCACCGTCATGGTGGGCAGCCTGGTGGCAGGCACCGAGGAAGCTCCCGGCGAGACCATTATCTTCGAAGGCCGCAAGTTCAAGTCCTACCGCGGTATGGGCAGCCTCGAGGCCATGCAGGCAGGCTCGAAGGACCGCTACTTCCAGGACAAGGAGACCGACTCCAAGAAGCTTGTGCCCGAAGGCGTTGTGGGCCGCGTGCCCTACAAAGGCACCCTCAGCGAGATTCTGTACCAGATGGTGGGTGGCCTGAAGGCCGGCATGGGCTACACGGGTAGCCGCACCATCGAGGACCTGCAGAAGGCCAAGTTTATCCGCATCACCGATGCCGGCCGCACCGAAAGCCATCCCCACGACATCGCCATCACCCGCGAAGCTCCCAACTATTCGAGATAAACGTTTAAGTAGACAGTAGTTAAGTAGACAAGACAAATGAAAAAGAAGATTTTGTTGGCTACGGCCATCATTTCGTTTTTCGGTTTTCAGTTTTCGACTATACAGGCCCAGGACAATCCTGTTGTTGTGGAGGTTGGCGGCCGTCAGATTCGCCAGCAGGAATTCATGAAGGACTTCATGCAGTCTGTTGGCAACAACCTCGTGGCCAAAGGAGCCTCCGAAGCTGAGAAGCGTGCTGCTTTGGACGAATATGTGGATCTCTACGCCAATTTCCAAGCCAAGCTGCGCGACGCCCGGGCACTTGGAATGGACACCTCTGCTGACCTGCGTGCCGAGTTGGCCAAGTATCGTGCCGAACTGGCAGCTCCCTATCTCATCGACTCCGTCATGCTGTCGAATATCCTGCACGAGGCCTATGAGCGCAACCGCTATGCGTTGCATGCCATGCATATCTTGGTAAAAGTCGGCCTCGACGCCGCCCCCGAGGATACCCTGGCTGCCTACAATCGCGCCATGGAGCTGTACAAGCGTGTGGTTGACGGCGAGAACTTCAATGATGTGGCCATCGAGGAGGCTCGCCGCGTGGATCCCAAGGCCAAAGTGCAGCCCAACGAGGGCGACCTTGGCTATTTCACCTCGTTCGACATGGTGTATCCCTTCGAGAATGCCGCCTATGCGCTGCAGCCCGGCGAGGTGAGCAAGCCTGTGCGTACCCGTTTCGGCTATCACATCATCAAACTTGTGGAGAAGGTGGAACACTATGGCAAGGCAACCATCCAGCACTACTGGAACCGCAATCGAAACAGCCGCAATGAAGTGGCCCTGCTGTATGAGCAGTTGGTAAGCGGCACGCCGTTTGAGATGATCGCCCGCCAGAGCGACGACCTCTCCACGGCCAACACCGGTGGCTTGATTGAGAATGTCGATATGCATCAGTTGCCTGCCGAATACATTACCATCATCAGCCGACTGAACGAAGGCGAGGTCTCCCACCCCTTCTATACCCGTTATGGATGGCATCTGGTGAAGCTTCTCAAGCGTGAGCATCAACCCTCCTTCGAGAAGCTGGAACCCTTCTATCGCCAGCGTATGACGCGCGATCCTCGTGGCGATGCTTCAAAAAAAGCCTTTGCCGCCACAACCAGAAAGAAATACGGCATCGTCGACTTGACCACGACTCCGGTGCCCCAGAAAGGTAAAAAGAAGAAGAAAAAACAGCCTGTACAGATGATGGCGTCGATCAATGCCCTGACCGAGCAGTTGACCAACAAGGTCTTCTCCTCCCAATGGAATGTGAAGGACTCCGTCTTCACCGAGAATCCAGTGCTGGTGCGTGTGCCTGGCAAGGAGTATAAGCTGCTCGACTTTGTGGACTATGTGCGTCGTACCCAGAAGGACGAGCGCCGTTGCGACCTGGACTACTATGCCCAGCAGCGATACGAAAGTTTCTTGGACAGCGTCTCCATTGCCTATGCCGACAGTCAGCTCGAGAAGGAGCATCCTGAGTTTGCCGAGCTTGTTGACGAGTATCGTCGCGGTCTGATGATTTTCAACTACAACGAGCAGATGGTCTGGACCAAGGCCATTCGCGACAGTGCCGGTTTTGCAGGGTTCTATGCCCGCGAGAGCGCCAAGAAGAGTCTGTCTGTTCCCGAAGATTCCATTTATTTCTGGCGTACACGTGCGCGTGTGGCCGTGTTTGATGTTCCCGACAGCCGTTGTCTCGATTCCGACAAGGCTCTCAAGATAGTCCGCAAGGCTGCCAAGAAAGGGTTGTCGTCGTCCGACATCCAGGATGCCCTTGTCAAAAAGGTGGACAGCAAGAAGTGCGAGTCCGAGGAACCCGTAAAGGCCACTGTTGAATTGGTTGAGCAGACCCGACAGAACCTTCTGGCCGACGACCAGTGGCACACCGATGTCTACCTTGTCCATTCCGGCAAGGGATACCGCGTGCTGCTGGTGCAGGACATCATCGAGCCTTGCCTGAAAGGACAGCTCGAAGCTCGCGGCTATTACCTCAACGCCTGGCAGAACGAGGTGGAGAACAATCTTTGCAAGGAGCTCCGCAGCAAATATAGGGTGAAAATCCACAAGAATGTTGTCAAGGCTATCAAATTCTAACAGGCTGACAGTCGTTCTGCTGCTTGCCGTTGTGCTGCTGGTTGGTTGTTCCCGCGCGTCGGGCGACGACTCGCCGGTGGTGGCAAGTGTCTACGACCATGAGTTGCATCTCAGTGACCTGGAAGGCCTGGTGCCTGCCGGAATGACCGCCGAGGACAGCATGTTGGTTGTACAGAACTATATCGACCAGTGGATTCGCCAGACCGTTATTCTGGCAAAGGCCGAGAAGAATGTCTCCGACGACTTCTCGCACGAATTGCAGGAGTACAAAAACAACCTTCTCGCCTATGCCTACGAGCGTCAGATTGTCGACCAGCTAATCGACACTGCCGTCACCGACCGCCAGATAGAAGACTACTACGAAGAACACAAAGCCGACTTTTTGCTTAAGAACAGCATTGTGAAGGCTGTCTACGTCACGGTTCCTGTGAAGAGTCCTGTTGTGGCGAAGATTAAGAAGATAGTGCTCCGCGGCAACTTTGGCGAAAGTGATGTGCTGGAACTGGAGGAGACGGCCTCGCGCTATGGTTTCAACGGCTATTATGACGCCTCCGCCTGGATGCCTTTTGTGACCCTGCAGACCGTTATTCCCGTCACCGCCTACAATGAGCAGCTCTTCCTTCGTCAGCACCGTACCATCACCCTCTCTGACGACTCGCTCTTCTATGCCGCCCGTATCCTCGACTACAAGGTGACCGACGAGATGTCGCCTATAGAGCTGCAACGCGACAATATCCGGGCCATTATTATCAATCACAGAAAGATAGAAATCCTCAGCAAACTCCGTTCCGACCTCCTTAAAGAGGCCGAAGAGGGAGGCCATGTGAAACGTAAACACTAAATGTACCGATGAAAAAAACGACATATCCGGCCCTTGTGGCCTTGCTGATGCTCCTGCAATTTGTGGCCACGCCCTCCTTTGCGCAGCCCCAGAAACATTCAGGCACCCTTGTCGACGGTGTCGCCGCGGTTGTAGGCAAGAACATAGTGAAGTATTCTGATGTTGAGCGCTCCTTTGCCCAAATGCGTCTGCGCTCGGGCTTGGACGACGCCCAGAACAATCGTTGCGCCATCCTCGAAAACCTCATCCTCACCCAGCTCCTTGTCCACAAGGGCGAATTGGACAGCGTCGAGGTCAATGAGGAGGAAGTCAAGCAATACCTTGAGAGTTTCCTTCAGAGCGACCTCGAGCGCTATGGTTCCAAAGAGGCCCTTCGTGAAGCCACCGGCTTTGCCTATGATGAACTCAAGGAACAATACGACCGCATGATCCGGACCAATCTCCTCAGCCGTAGCGTCGAATACAGCATCACCGAGAATGTCAAGGTGACGCCTGCCGAGGTGACGGAGTTCTTCAACACCCTTCCCGCCGACAGCCTGCCGATGATGCCCGAGCGCTATGAGATATCCGAAATCGTCATTCAGCCTACCATTCCTGAAACCGAGCGCGACCGTGTCCGTGCAGAATTGGCCGAATTGCGCGAGCGCGTCATCAAGGGCGAGAGCTTCTCGATGCTTGCCGCTCTCTATTCGCAAGACCCTGGCTCCGCCCGCAAGGGTGGCGAGCTGGGTTTCTTCCCCCGTGGACGCATGGTCGCCGAGTTTGAGTCGGCAGCCTTTGCCTTGAAACCCGGCGAGGTGTCGCCCATCATCGAGACCCAGTTCGGCTTCCACATCATCCAGCTTATTGAGCGCCGTGGAAATACCATCAATGCCCGCCACATACTCATCATCCCCAAAGTCTCGCCAGAGGACTTGCTGCGTACCCGCATGCAGCTCGACAGTATCGCCACCGAGATTCGTGCCGGGCATATCTCCTTCGAGGATGCTGCCAAGCAGTACAGCACTGCCAACAGTGCCAAACAGGGCGGCACGGTGACCAACGCCTCCGACGGCAGCAACCGTTTCGACGCCGAGGCTCTTAAACAGAGCTATTTCGCCGTCGGTATTCCCGGCATGGATGTGGGCGATGTCTCCAACGCTACGGCCTTCAAGACCGAGGACAATCAGGATGCCTACCGCATTGTGCGCCTCAACCATAAGTATCCCTCTCACAAGGCCAACCTTGTCGACGACTACGACAATATCTACAATGCCGCCTTGGCCAATGCCAAGCAAAAGCGTATGCTCGACTGGGCCCGCAAGCAGGCCAAGAAGACCTACATCCGCCTCGCCGACGAGTTCAAAGGATGCACCTTCCACAATCTTGGCCTTTAACATACTAAATGCTCTTAGTGGAATTATGACAGATAAAGAACAACTCGACCTTCTGGTCCAGAAATATACCGCTCTCCGCAACGAGATGGGCAAAGTCATCGTGGGACAGCATGAGGCTGTCGACTCCCTCCTGTTGGCTCTTTTCACCGGTGGACACTGTCTGCTCCTTGGTGTGCCGGGTTTGGCCAAAACCCTTATGGTCAACACCCTTGCCCGCACCCTTGGTCTTTCCTTCAGCCGCATTCAGTTCACCCCCGACCTGATGCCCTCCGACATCACGGGCTCGGAGATTCTGGACCGCGAACGCAACTTCAAGTTCATCCAAGGTCCCATTTTCGCTTCGGTGGTGCTTGCCGACGAAATCAACCGTACGCCCCCCAAGACCCAGGCTGCCTTGCTCGAGGCCATGCAGGAACATCGTGTCACCGTTAGCGGTACCTCCTATACGCTTCCCAGCCCCTTCCTGGTGTTGGCCACTCAGAACCCCATCGAGCAGGAGGGCACCTATCCGCTGCCCGAGGCCCAGCTCGACCGATTCATGTTCAACGTCCGCCTCGACTACCCCTCCTTCGACGAGGAGGTGCAGATCGTTAAGCAGACCACCGTCAAGCAGACCGCCGAGGTGGCCGAGGTGCTCAACGCAGAGCAGATTATAGAGTTTCAGGACGTCATCCGTCGCATGCCCGTGCCCGACAACGTGGTGGAGTATGCCGTGCGTCTGGTGACCTCCACACGCCCCATACAGGGCTCCGAGGGCAACCGCTACATCTCCTGGGGTGCCGGCCCGCGTGCGTCGCAGTACCTCATCATGGGCGCCCGCACCCACGCCGCCCTGCGGGGCAAGTACTCGCCCGACTCCGACGACGTCCGTGCCGTGGCCTACAACGTGCTCCGACACCGCATTGTTCGCAACTACTTCGCCGAGGCCGAGGGCATCACCACCGACCAGATCATCACCTCCCTCCTGGAGGCATAACAAGATGTTTAACCTGATGTCTGAACAATGAAAACCATCTTGCGAATCGTCCTCATGACGCTGCTCCTCTCCCTTGGAGCCGCCGCCTCGGCGCAGTCGGGACTCTATGTCCCCAGCGCCAAGCCCATCAAGGATATGCAGAAAGCCCTCGTCAATCCGCAGGTCTTCCATCTGTTGCTCACCTTCCAGGGCAACGATTCCACCTATACCATCTCCCACCTCGACCTTCTCGACTCCGCCTATCGCATTGCCTTCTCCGAGGAAAACCCCATGCTCTACACCATGGTGGTGGAAAGCTATGCCGGCGCCGACGAGGCCCTGGGCAGCAAGCGCAACGAATCCGTCATCCGCTATTTCTCCATGCGTTGCAAGACCCTCTTCCCCGTGCGCTATGCTCACAACCCCATCCATTGCTCCTGCCACGGCGACTCGGTCGAGACCATCCGCTTCGAGGTGCCCACCGCTACCGCCGTCTACGACTGTGCCACCCTGCCTTCCGAGCGGTTGAAAATCAACAAAAGCGTCGACCTCCACAACTCCATCCTCGTCACCTTCCGCCACAATCCCGACGAGTGCATCGGTTCGGCCCGTGGATGTTTCATGCCTGCGGCCGACAGCCTGGTGCGTGGCTACTACGCCCAGCTCTTCCTGGCCCGCGGCTCGGTCTACTCCGTGGACGGCACCAAGGACACCTGTCCCTCCGACCTCGACATCAAGGTGGAGGATCACCTCAACTACCGCACCACCGTCGAGCGCTACAGCCTCATCCCCCATCCCAGGCAGATCCTCGTGCAGGCCGGCTACGTCGTTGTCAGCAGCAACTACGGCCGCACCCTCGACGAGTGCGAGGAACCCCAAAAAGACTCCATCTTCATCCGCATCCCTGCCACCCCCGAGCAGGTGGCCTCCAAGCTGAAATTCTTCGCCAAGGTGAAGACCTCGCGCGGCATCGAATACAAAGCCCTGCCCACGCGCAAAATGCCCGGCAAGGGCGAGCTGATGCTCCAGGCCCCCATCAATGTCGCCCAGTTCGACACCATCTACCTCGGCAAGCGCATCAGCGAGAAAGAACTCAAAGACTATTTCTTCGAGGTTGACTCGCCCACCGAGGCTGCCTCCTTCGCCGTCGGCAACCGCTTCTTTGTGGCCTATCGGGTCGACAAGCGCGGCGAATACGAGCTCCGCAAGGCCCTGCGCGACCTCTTCCGCATAGTTCCCGAGCAGGAGGAAGACGTCAACCCCGCCGGGGAGAAACGCAAGAACCTCAACCCCGACGAAATTATCGAATAACGTTTAGCGCCTATTGTTTAGTGTTAAGTATTAAGCGCAGAATTAATCATTTGTTCACGATAATTATAATTATTAATTGTTAATTAAAAAAATGGCATACTTACAGACTGATGTCACCAAGGTCACTACCCGCGTGCTGCAGAACATGAAGCTGCACGGCGAAAAGATAGCAATGATCACAGCCTACGACTACTCCATGGCCTCGCTCGTCGAGAGCACCAAGGTCGACGTAGTCCTCGTCGGCGACTCCGCCGCCAACGTCATGCAGGGGCACAAGACCACCCTCCCCATCACCCTCGACGAGATGATCGTCTACGCCACCTCCGTTGTTCGTGCCGTCAAGCGCGCCCTCGTGGTCGTCGACATGCCCTTCGGCACCTACCAGGGCAACTCCAAACAGGCCCTCGCCTCCGCCATACGCATCATGAAGGAAACCGGTGCCGACGCCATCAAGATGGAAGGCGGCGAGGAAATCCTCGAGAGCGTGCAGCGCATCCTCTCCGCCGGCATCCCCATCATGGGCCACCTCGGCCTCACGCCGCAGAGCATCAACAAATTCGGCACCTACGCCGTCCGCGCCACCGAGAAGGAGGAGGCCGACCGCGTCAAGAAGGACGCCCTCATCCTCCAGGAGGCCGGTTGCTTCGCCCTCGTGCTCGAGAAGATTCCCGCCAAGCTTGCCTCCGAGGTCACCGCCGAGCTCAAAATCCCCACCATAGGCATCGGTGCAGGCCCCCATACCGACGGCCAGGTCCTCGTGCTGCAGGACATGCTCGGCATCACCCAGCAGTTCAAACCCCGCTACCTGCGCACCTATGGCACCTTCGGCGAGGATATCTCCAATGCCATACGCCACTACGTCGCCGACGTCAAGAGCGGCGACTTCCCCAACGAAAAGGAACAATACTGACAAAAAAAGGCCGGCACCATTGCCGGCCTTTTTTTATTTTCACAGCAGCACCACGCGCCGCGAGGCCGCACCCTTGTCGGAGGCGAGGCGCAGCAGGTAGACGCCGCGGGGCAGGGCGGACACATCGAG
>OCVV011359360.1_pt1 | contig 46215 bp, 35 predicted proteins | sample 1539721 | NCBI WGS metagenome assembly OCVV01 (sample SAMN02144230, study PRJEB22623) | gut metagenome | biome: sheep rumen | host: Ovis aries | place: New Zealand | reverse complement strand
TATCGAATACGAGCTCGCAGGTGCTGGATCCACGGATACCCATCTTATGCTCGTGCTTGCCGATGGTGAAGCCTTCCATGCCCTTCTCCAGGATCAGGCAGGAGATGCCCTTTGTGCCCTGGGACTTGTCAGTCATACCGAAGACGATGAAAACATCTGCATAGCCTGCGTTGGTGATGAAGATCTTGGAGCCGTTTACCAGATAGTAGTCGCCCTTGTCTTCGAAAGTGGTCTTCTGGCCTGCTGCGTCAGTTCCTGCATCGGGCTCGGTCAGACCGAAAGCGCCGAGCTTCTTACCGGAGCAGAGATCAGGGAGATATTTCTTCTTCTGCTCTTCGGTACCGAATTTGTAAATAGGCCATGTGCCAAGGGAGGTGTGTGCGGAAATCGTGACACCTGTGGAAGCGCAAACCTTGGAAACTTCCTCGACGCACTGTGCATAGGACACTTCGTCGAGACCAGCTCCGCCGTACTCCTCAGGGAAAGGAATTCCAAGCAGGCCCATCTCAGCCATTACAGGAATATTCTCTTCAGGGAATCTCTCCTGTTCGTCGAGCTCAGCTGCGATTGGAGCGCAGGAGTTCTGAGCAAAATCACGATACATGTCTACCATATCCTGATGGATCTCGTCGTTAAAGAAATTCATATAAACCAACCTCCTTTTTTTGCACACATATCAATGCCGTACAATAAACTGATTATCTGGTCATGCGCATATTCCCGCATGTCTGTTAGGATTATAACATATCTTTTGTGCTTTTTCTACATACTATTTTCATGTAGAGACCAGTTTCTTGTGGATAATCTCCATCATTCATGTCCTTTTTTTCATACAGCTTGTAGAGTTTGTATGAATCGGGCTGCGCCCTGCCGGCCGCCGGGACAGATCCCGCATTTTCCAGTCATTTACTGCCTTCTCCTGCAGAGCTGACAGCAGAGCCGGTCTCGACCTGTATCTGCTGATCCCCGGCCCGAAGGGTATATGTCCCCTCCTTGATCCCGGGGTCGCTCAGGATCAGGCAGGACCAGGTTTTGGACGGCGTGAAGCTGCAGACAACTTTCCCGCCGGCACGCGAAAGTTCAACTTCCGTGCCGCCCGGAATCTTTTGCGGGGACAGATAAAAGACCGACTTCTGCGGGCTCTTTTCCGAGGGAGCTTTGGCCAGTCCGGAACTGCCGGCAGTCAGCAGCGTCCCACCGCTGACCACAATATCCATTCCTGCGTCAAGAGCGCTGTTGCCGTCATTTTCCGGTCCGTCAACGATCAGGCAGCCGCCCTCCATAAGGATCGTGCCGTTGGAATCGAGCCCGTCTCCCCCGGCATTGACATAGACGGAACCTCCCGCAACACGGATATGACAGGTCGTCTCCACTTCATTCCCGCCGACACCCGGTGCATCCGTGCTGGCATTGAAGCCGTCGTCCGCACTGACTATACTGACAGTTCCGCCCTCTATATCAACGGTATGCCCTTCTATGCCCTCATAGCTCTGCAGAATGTCGATTTTTCCTCCCCGGATGACCACTGCTCCGGCGGCGCGCACAGCGCCGTCACCGGTCTCGAGGGAAAAATCTCCTCCCTCGACATAAATATATCCCTTTCCGGCCTTTTCATCGTTATTGGATACAAGGCAATCATCCTCAGAGACAATTTTGAAGGCCCCGTCCCGGATCCGCAGAGAATCCTTGCCCACGATTCCCTTGTCGGCGGCATTGATCTCATAGCTGCCGCCTGTAAACTTGAGGTCATCTTTGCTGACGATCGCGTCGTGATATCCGGCCTCGACTGTCAGACTTCCGGTCCCGTTAAATACAATATCCGACTTTGAAAAGACGACCGCGTCCACGTTCATGGATTCATCCGACTGCACATACTCATCTCCCGTGTCGGACAGTACATTCTCACTTCCGTCCGCCAGGGTGACAAAGACCTTGTCCGCGCTTTTCACCAGAATACAGGCGCTGCTGCTGCAGGTGATGCCGGCCCCGTCGAGGACGAGCTGGACCTTTTCCTTATCGGAGACATCCACGATGATCTGCCCGTCCGCCAGGGTTCCGGAGATGTAATAAGTTCCCCCCGACTCTATGACAGCGGTGCCTCCGCTGACAGACAGACCTTCCCCTCTTGTCCGGATCTTCTCTTCCTCCAGCAGGATCTTTGACGCTGCTCCGGCGGACCAGGAAGTCCTCATGTCCCGCTCCGTGAACATGGCAGAATAGTCCAGCCCTGAAGACCCTGCGGCAGAGCCGGACTCCTCTGTCCCGGCCGCGGTATCGATCTGCACCGTTTTTTTCTCCCCGTCCCCGCCGGAATTTTTCTGACCGCCATCCGGCGCCGAGCAGGCTGTCAGGACAAGCAGACACAGGACAAGGACAATACTTATGAGGACCGTCGGTTTTTTTATGGCCATATATGGATACTCCGCTAAAATAGATATTTTTCAACAAAAGATTTCAACAAAAGAGCTCTTTCGAAAAAGCCTGAACTTCAGCAGTTCCGGATTCCTTGATTCTTTCTGTTTTTTAAACATTTCTGTTTCTATGAACTATATTATACATTATCACACATCGATTTCCCGTCCAAGTGCTGTGGAGTAGATCAGCTTCCGGGCGACAGGCAGCCCGTAGGCCTTCTGAAGGGCCTCTGCATAGAGGTTGAGCTGGGTCCTGTAGCGGGCGGTCAGCTCTCCGGCCTCCCTGACGCGGTCTGTCTTGTAGTCCACCAGGATGATCTGCTCCTCTTCAATGAAAAATGCGTCGATGATACCCTGTATGGTCACCATCTCGTCGTGGGGGAGTCCCTCCGAGACCTGGTCTGCAGGGCATCCCATGACGAAGGGCTGTTCACGGAAGAGTCTCCCCTCCTTCTGTGCCCGGGCCATGCGCCCGGCCAGAGGAGTCCGCATAAAATGAAGGACGCGGGAAGCGCTGACCAGAGCGGCGTCCTCTGCGGTGATCTTTCCGCTATCGGGCAGGGACTTCAGCCACTTGTCAAGTTCCTCTCTCCCCTCATTCCCGTCTGCGATCCACCGGTCCCGAAGGTCATAATCCACCAGCTCCAGCACGCGGTGGAAGGCGGTTCCCCGGCGGGCTCCCGCCGCTGCATCCCGAAGGTGCTCGCCTGCAGTGTCCTGGTCGCCGGCAAATCCGGGATCCTCATGGTCTTCCGAATCCTCCCGGCCTGCAGGAGCCGGCCCATGTACCTCTTTCCGGTCTGCAGGAGCAGGTCCGCGCAGCTCTTCCCGGTCTGAAAACTCCGGCTCTTCTGCCTGATCCCGGTCTAAAGAAACCGCTCCTTCCGCCTCCTCTCTGAGAAGGAAGGCCGGCAGATAGGGCACGGGAACTGTCTGGGGAAAGAGCTCCATGGGGCTCTCCGCCGTCTCCCCGTCCGCTTCCTGCAGAGTCCGCATTGCCCTGTGCTTGAGTTCCGAGACGGAAGTCTGCGCATAGAGGTCCTGCAGCTCTTCGTGGGGATAGGTACGGAAAAACCAGGAGGCAAGCTCCCGGGCTGCATCAGGATCAGGCTGGGCATCCAGGGGGCGCCCCTCCATGCTGCGCAGGATCTCCTCGCACCGGGAGAGGTCATACTGCTCCTCCACCGCCTGCATGGTCAGGTCATCCTGTGTGCAGACAGAGATCCTGAGAGGAAGACCGGGTCCTGCTCCCGGACCGGCCTGTTCCTCAGCATCTGTATCAAACGCAAAGTCCGGGCCTGCCTGTGCCAGGACGGCCTGGCAGATCAGCTGGGCAAAGGAGGAGGCCCCTGCGATCATGGAAGGCGAGAGTCTGTATGCATTCGGGTCAAAGAAAAATCCGGCCATGGCCGCCTTCCAGTCGGACAATTTCTTGTCGAACCCCCTCATGGATGCAGTCATGATGAGCTTTTCCTTTGCGCGGGTCAGGGCAACGTACAGGACCCTCAGTTCCTCTCCCATGCAGTCGCGGCAGATCTTCTCCGCGATCTCCTCGCGCCGCAGGGTCGTGGAGCTGACCCTGGACACAGTGTCGAAATAGTTGATCCCGACGCCCCAGTCCCCGTCATAGACTACCTGGCCGGAGGCATCGAAGCGGCGGAAGGCAAAGCCCTTGCTCAGTCCCGCCACAAAGCAGACGGGAAACTCCAGGCCCTTGCTCTTGTGAATGCTCATGATGCGGACAACATCCGCGTTTTCATCCAGTGTGTTCGCCTCGCCGTAGTCGATTTCCTGGCGGTGCAGACCGTCGATGTAGCGCAGGAACTGGAAGAGTCCCGTAAAGTCTGTCTTTGTGAAGGCGTCCGCCTGGCTGCGCAGAAAACGCAGGTTGGCGGATCTCTGCGCCCCCGCCGGCAGGGCCGTGCAGTAATCCTGAAAACCGGTCTCCTCCAGAAGGCCCGTGACGATCTCCGAGACGGGACTGTACTGCACGCGCTGGCGCCAGCCGCGCAGAAAAGCCAGAAAATCCCCGCATTTGCGGACAAGCGCATCCGGAAGAGCGGTGCTTTTGGCTTCTGTACACGGCTGCTCACCCGCAGACACACAGAGGGCGTCGTAGAGCATTCCCTCCCTGCAGGCCAGATGGATCATAGCGATCTCATCCTGGCTAAAGCCCCCGAAATAGCCGCGCAGGACTCCGTAGAGGGGGATGTCCTGGCGTGGATTGTCCAGAACACGCAGCATCTGAATGATCTCGCGGATCTCCTGTGCCGCAAAATAACCTGTTCTCGACTCCGCATAGGCAGGAATCCCCTCGCGGGCAAAGATTGCGCGCAGATCCTCGTTCCAGCCGACTGTGCTGCGCAGTAAAATCACGATATCTCCGTAGCGGGCAGGCCTCATCTCTCCCGTCGCGTCATCGCGCACAGGAAGACTGCCGACCAGCTGACGGATCCGCCCCGCAATGAGCAGGGCCTCCTTCTGCCGGTCCGTGAGGGCACCGATCTCCCCGGACAGGGCGACAAAGCCGTCCTCTTCCTCCTCATCGGCCCATGCAGCTGCATCTTCTCCCGGGGGATTCTCGCCGCCGGACGCAGTCCCCTTGACTGGTGCGGTTTCCTCCCCGTCTTCCTCTCCGTTGACCGGACCGGTCTCCAGAAGCAGGAGCTCCGCGCAATAGGGGTCGTCCCCCTGCCCCCCATTTTCAGCCCGGCAGGTCTGTGCCTGTCCGCCTTCCGGCCCTTCACTGTCCGGGGCAGACGCAGGAGCTGCATCCCCGGTCCCGCAGGGCTCTTCATCCGGAAAGACGGCACCCTTTTTCAGGGATACATTTTCATCGTAGACAACGCCTCCCACCTCTCTGCGCATGATACGCATGAAGAGGGAGTTGACACAGTCCAGTACCTGGGCCCGGCTGCGGAAGTTCTGGTCGAGCTCGATCCGCTCGGTCTCGGGGTCGTCCGGACGATAGGTGTCATATTTTTCCATGAAGATCTCGGGACGTGCCAGTCTGAACCGGTAGATGCTCTGCTTGATATCGCCGACCATAAAGCGGTTGTTGCGCCCGTCGTCTTCTCCGGAGATGATCTGCAGGAGCAGTTCCTGCACTTCATTGCTGTCCTGGTATTCGTCGATCAGGATCTCCGCATAATGACTTCTGAGAGCCCTCGCGGCGCGGCGTGGAACATAGCTGCCGTCCTCCTGCCTCTCTGCCAGGATGTCCAGGGCAAAGTGTTCCAGATCCACGAAATCGATCAGGTGCCTCTCCTTTTTGACCTCCAGAAAGCGCTCGCGATAGTCCGCTGCCAGCCGGGACAGTGTCACGAGAGGCTCCCGGGCACAGTCCATCATGGCCAGGATCCTGTCAGGGGACTGTCCGCCGGCGGACGCCTTCAGTTTGAGGATCCTTTCCTTCTGCGCATCCCGCATGGACTTGACGGTGTCCTTGAGGCCGGGATCGATATAGTCATATTTTTTGCCTCTGACAGAGGGGTAGCGGGGAAACTCCCATCCAAGACAAGACTGGATCTCTCCCCAGAGTTTTTTGAAAAGAAGGTTTTCCTGCGCGTCGTCGCCTGCAGACCCATTCTGCAGGAGTTCTTCCAGTTCCCGCCGCAGTTCCCCGATCTCTCCCACCAGGCCTCTGCGCTCCTCTTCCAGAAATCCATAGCACACATCCGGGCCTCCGGGCCGTGAACAGATCTCCTTCATGGCCTCGTAGCGCAGTCCTGTTTCAAGAAGGTCATCGGCCAGGCGCAGGATCATGGACCGCATCCACGCAGCGGAAAAGAGGGCCTCTTCATCCCGGACATCGTAGTCGAGGGCGCGCTCGCAAAGCCATGCCCGGGGCGAGGGATGGCTGCCGGCCCTGCTGCACAGTTCCAGGATCAGCTCCTCGAGCTGACGGTCATCCGTCCCGGGGCAGAAATATGCGGCGCAGCGCATGAAAGCAGGGTCCTTTTGGGCATATTTTTCCTCCAGAAAATCCTGCAGTACCTCCGAGGCAATGATCCTGCTCTCAGTGGGCTCGATCTGACGAAAGCCCGGGTCAAGATCGATATCGCTGAAATAATTGCGCAGCAGAAAGGTGAAGAAGCTGTCCATGGTCGTGATCTGCGCGTTGTGCAGAAGGACCTCCTGGCGCTGCAGATGGGCATTGGAGGGATCCAGGGAAAGACGTGCCGACAGGGCTTTTCCGATGCGTTCCCGCATCTGGGCCGCGGCGGCTCTGGTAAATGTCACAACGAGCAGGCGGTCGATGTCAAGAGGATGTTCCCCCTCGCTCACCAGCCGGACGATCCGTTCGACCAGAACAGCTGTCTTGCCGCTGCCGGCAGCCGCCGAAACCAGTATATTGTGATCACGTGCATCCAGCACCTTCTGCTGGGCGGGAGTAAACTGAATCGCCATTCTTTTTTCTCCGTAGCAATAGTCTCTGTATCATTGGTCTTTTTTATAAGTGTATCCCGGGATCCTGGGATCAAAACCGCAGGCCTCTCTGTAGGGACAGTAATCGCAGGCGGTCGTCTTTGCATCCAGGACCGCAGGCTGAGCGCTGACATCGCCGTCCAGGATATGGACAGCCAGACGGCAGAGAGCCTCCCTGGCCATCTGGGCCAGCTCACGGTACTTTTTGTCGTCCATAAGGCGCGAGGCAGCCGTATAGCCTCCCCTGGTGCTGCGTGTGACCGGTATGACATCGGACCTTCCGCTGAAGGACCTGTGCAGGTGGGAGATGCTGTCTTCGTCCTCATAGACAAGGCCTGTCGGCCGCAGCTGGCTGCGGATCGCGGCATCTTCCTCATGAAGCAGCTCCTCCCTGCCGGCTTCACCGGCGGCGGCAGACTCTGTGTCTGTGTCTGCCGGATCAGGCATTGCCGGCAGGACATCCGCCGCTGTTTTCCTGATCACGGGCTCGTTCATCCTGTAGTAGAGCATGGCGGAAGGGATGATCTCCTCTTCTCCCCCGCTCTGTCCGGCCTCCCCTTCCTCTTCAAAGGGGATTTCCTCCGGTCCTCCGATTTCCACCGGTACACCGATTTCCTCCTGTCCGCTGCCTGCCGCAGCTGCGGCCGGGTCCGGGCTGTTCTGCCCGGAGACATCCGGGGAGAGAGCCGCAAAGCCGGATTTCTCTATGGGATCTGTCTGCGCAGACCCCCCTGCTGCCAGCGCGTCGAGACGGCCGGCTCCCGCATTCAGCAGCGCCTCCATATAGGTGATCAGCTGCAGCTGCAGGCCTCTGCGGATCAGGTCCTCATCGAGATCATTTCTGCCCGTCTTATAATCCATGATGCGCAGATAGCGGCGGTTCCCCTCTGCGCACATATCGAAGCGGTCGATCCTGCCGGTGAGCACAAGGCTTCTGCCGTCTCCCAGTTCAAAGCGGATGGCGGGCATGCCACCCTGCCTGCCGCCGAAGGAGAGCTCGGACGCGACCGGGACAAAATCACCCTTGCTGATCTGGTACTGCAGAGTGTCGATCGTGCGCAGAAGTCTCCTGGCATAGCGGCCCAGGCGGCCCTCATCCCGGGAGCTCTTGTAGAGGAGGAGGTTTCTGTAGACGGCGGCCTCGTCCTGCAGGGCCCGGATCCCCAGCCGCTCAGCGTCCCGGGCGGAGAAGTCCATCCAGGACAGGCCCTCTGCTCTGAGCAGGGCATCAAAGCGCTGCAGGGCCGCATGCAGGATGCTGCCTCCGTCCACCGCCCTGAACTCATACTGGTCCCGCTCACGCAGGTGCAGACCGTACTGAAGATGCTGACGCAGATAACATCTTGCCCCTGTCTCCATCCTGCTGATGCCGCCGATGATCATCCTGCCGTAGAGGGCCTGTGCAAGGCCGCTCTGCAGGACCTGGGGCCGGTAGTGAGACAGGGCCGCCCCGCGAAGGCGGAGGATAGCCTGCCGCATTTTCCCGTCCGCCATGACCTCCGGACTGGTATGAAAGCCGTAGAGGAGGGAAAAGTCTCTCATGAAAGCCTCTGCGTCCGGCAGCCTTCCCTCCACGAAGGTGCGCAGCTGGTCCGCCAGAAGACTCAGGCTGTCCGCCCGGCCTGTGATCCTCCCTCTCACAGGCTCCTGCTCGGGAAACTCCGTCTGCAGGGCGGGGAAGAGGGCCTGCAGCATGGAGATCAGATAGGAGGGCCGCAGGCTCCTGCCGTCCCTGGACACTGTCGCAAAGGAGATGGTCAGCGTCCGGGAGGGCTTTGTCATATTCAGATACAGATACAGTCTCTGGGTGAACATCTGCTGCCTGGGCGTCGGCGCCAGCACTGCACCGGACGACGCCAGAAACTCCCTGTCCATATCCGACAGAATGCCGCCCCTGGAGGCACTCCTGGGAATACTGCCCTCATTGACGCCCGCCACAAAGAGATGGCTGATCTGGGTCAGTCTGGTGCGCTCGATATCACCCACCAGAATGCGGTCCACCCGCTGGGGAAGCGTGCCCAGACGGATCTGGGAGAAGCCCGCCTCCAGAAGTTCCAGATAATCGCGGGCGCTCATCCTCTCCTGCCCAGCCAGGTCATAGATCTGGTCCAGCAGGTCGATCACATGGCGGTAGATCTGGCGGTACTGGAGTTCGCGGACCACATCCCCGGACTCCCCGAAAGAGTCCGCCAGGGCCTCCACCCTGGCCTGGGCCCCGCAGCCGGCAAGAAAGTCATACAGTTCCCTGGTGCGGACAGCCGCTGTCCTGGCCCGTCTGGGCTTTTCTGCGGCTTCCGCGGCCTGTGCAGCTTCTGCGGTGTCGGAAGCCCCCGGACCCACTGGATTCCCTGCCTGAGGCCCGCTGCCTGCCGGCGCCCCGGGGGTCCCTGCCTCAGGCCCGCCGCCTGCCAGCGCCCCGGGGAGGACACGGACACTGAGCCCGGTCACGGGTTCCACTTCCCGCAGGAATTTGATCCTGGCTTCCTCGCAGGAGGCATCAAAGGCCATGGTCCACTTTTTCCTGCCCCGGATGCCGTTGGCAAGACAATAGTTCTCAAGCCTGTCCGTCTCGTCCTCCGTCAGGGAGCTCAGACCGCTCCTCAGATAGCGGAAGACAGCCGGATAGGAAAAGTTCTCCGAAGAGATCTGCAGAACGCTGCGGATCCCCTCGATCAGGATATTGTGAAAGGCGCCGCTGGTCCTGTCGATGTAGACAGGGATGCCTGCCCGCTCCGCTTCAAGGGCAAAGAGGTCCCCGTAGGTCTCCAGGTCTGCCGTGACAATGGCAAAGTCCCTGTAGGCACAGCCTGTCTGCGCGATCATACGTCGCACTCTGCCGAAGATCAGCCGCACCTCCTCCTGGGGAGACGAGGCGGCAAACAGCTGCAGACTATCCGATGTCTCGCCTTGCTTTCTCTCTTCAAAGGCCCTCTCTGGATACCGGAAGAGATGTCTCTCCAGATGCGCCAGCACGCGGCTGTCCTGAAATCTGGGCAGAACGGCCCCTTCCTCCCCGGTGCCTTCTCCCCGGGCGCTCCCGGTTTTCTCCTGGTCTTTTTCCCCGTGACCAATTTTTTCCCGACCGTTTTTTTCCGGATCGGTTTTTTTACGCCCGGTTTCCTCCCGGCCGGGAAGGGGCAGGCCGGCGTAGAGGTCTTTGCCCCGTTTCAGGCCCTCTTTCGAGGCCATCCTGATAATGTCATAGACGGTCCGGCGGCTGAGGTAAAAGAGGTTTTCCTCGCTTCCGGCAGGCCCTCCGGACGCCGTGACACTGACGGGCGCTCCCTGATCCGGAGAGACTGTAAAGGAAAAAACGACCTCCCGGGCACAGCGGATCAGAGCCATCACGACCCTGTACTGCACGGTTGTAAACCCGGTGAATCCGTCAAAGACGATCACGCTCCCCTTTAGGCTCCCGGCATTGGGAATGGCCTTTGCCAGAAGATCCAGCGTCTCTTCGGAAGTGATGTAGGAATCCGCCTCCGCGCTCTTAAACTGTTCATAGAGCTTCTTCAGGTCATGAAGCCTTGCCTGCAGGGCTCTCTGCCCGTGCTCCCCGGCGAAGGCCGCCATCTCCTCAATCTGCTCCCCGCCGATCCCGTACTGCATGAATTCGGAGAGCACCGACTTCACTTCGTCGATCATTCCGGGTCTGTGGATCCCCCTGCGCAGGATCTCCAAATCATCCGCGCAGCGCGAAGCGACCCGCCGCAGCAGCAGGCTCTTGCCGATATCATCCAGCACTGTGCGCCTGTCCGCTCCCGTCTCTTCAAAGACACGGTGGGCCAGGCGTCCGAAGCTGAGGACATCGATGTTCATCAGCACATGGGCCGGATGTTCCTGCACCAGTTCTCGCTGTGTCTGCATGGAATACTGCTCCGGCACTATGACAATATACTTGGTCCTGTCCCTTCCCATGCCGGCAAGGGACTTCTGTGCTTTCTCAATGATGATCTGCCGCAGCAGACGGCTTTTTCCCGACCCTGATGGTCCAAAACAAAATGAATAGCTCATAGATTCTCCATCGTTCAGACTGTAGATCCCTATCTGTGTTCCGCCATATCGTGTTCCGCTGTATTGTGTTCCGCTGTATTGTGTTTTGCCATATTGTAAAAGACCTGTGCGCAGCTGTCGGAAGCTGTACACAGGTCGTCTGCGCATAACAAGAGCTGTTCCGTCCCTATTTTGTCTCGCTGATATAGACCTTGACCCGGCTCTGTATGATGTCCGCTGTATTCTCGGCACTCTTCTGGCCCGCAAAAAACGCTCCGGCCTCCTCATTGATGATGCCTGTGATCTTGCTGTCCACACTGACCTTCATATCCAGAGAATTGATGATATTCATGACCGTGTCGACATCCTCCTGGGAGGGGACGGGTATTTTGATCTCTTTTCCGTTGAGAAAAACAGAAGAGGTCTCCGGCTCCGACACCTTTTCTCCCTTTTCATTTGTATAGGTGTTGACTTTGGGATGCATGGCCTGATCCGCGAGCTTGTGCATGGCCTTTCTGCTGACCGGAAAAGCCAGGTCGATACTTTCCTGATAGGAATCCATATAGAATCTGCGCAGAAACTCCCAGCAGCCCTGCATGTCCGCTGCATCCTTGCTGACTGCGACGGAGAGCTCGCTCTGAATGACAGGGCCGTTATTTCCTGAACCGGGATAACCCATCAGGACCACCTCTTCGCCGATATAGCCATAGCGTTCCCGCATGTAGGAGTCGATGTCATAGAGGTATCCGTCCCGCACAAGCTGCTTTCCTTCCCGCATGGCGGCCTCATATTTGTTCCAGTTGATATTCTCATAATTGATCTTGCCCGGAAACCTGGCACAGAATTTCAGCAGGTCCACAAAGGAATCCGAACCGAAGCTGCAGGTACCGGCATCCCAGTCGACATACTCCTCCATGGCACAGAACAGGACCCAGGACAGCATACCATCCCTGGTTGTTGCTCCCATGGCAGTATCATATCCGATATTTCGCTCCTTCATCATCTTCTCGATCTGGGCAATCGTTACGCCCTTGGTCCCGGCAAAATCCTTCTTTTTCCCGAACAGGCCGATCACGTTGAAGGAGGGGGTGACAAAGTACATCTTCCCGTCTATCCGGAAGGCATCAAGGACATTGTTGAGATAGTCCTTTTCCGCGATTTCGGTGTCCTTTTCAAACATAGGGCCAAGGTCCTCAAACAGGCCCTTGGCCGCATAGCTTTCGACGGGCATATCCCCCGATACGCATATCATATCCGGGATATTGCCCGCCGCAATCTCCATATTTAAAGTATTATTTCCATCTTCGTCATACGGATACTCTTTCAGCACGATCCTGTATTTGTCGCTGGATTTGTTGAAGTTTACGACCGCCTTGCTAAGGCTCATATCTGCGTAGGAGCAGGCCAGGGAGAGGGCGATCTTGCCGTCCTCCCCTCCGCCGTCAGATTTTTTGAACAGGGAAGCCGATGTGCCGTAATCCATGTTGTAGTAGAGCAGCACCAGCGTTCCGTTGGGCAGGACCGAGCATCCGACCGTGCTTTCCAGTTCCAGGTCTGATGAGAGAAAATCCATGACTCGGACAGGTCCGACGCCGTCCAGCTTAAAGCCGAAAATACCGTCTGTCTTTGTCAGATAGAAGTCATATTCTCCGGAGCCGGAGGCGACTGTATCGACAAAGAAGAAATCGGGCGCCTTGTATTTGGTCGCTGTAAATTTGTCTTTTTCCTTATCGAGTGTGTAGGCGGCAACGCCGGCGTCATCGGTCCCCGCAATGATGATGTCCCCTTTGGGGCTCTTGCAGATATTCCCGGTGAATTCCTTGGGCAGCTCGATGTTTTTCAGTTCTGTGCCGTTCTTGTTGTCATAGACCCGGAGTCCGCTGTCTGTCTGCAGATAGGTCTCCGTGTCCGTGGACACCATTCCGCCCGGATAGAAATCTTCCTCATTGGAGATGTCCTTTTTCCAGACTTCCTTCAGTTCTGCCTGGTCTTTGCCTTCGATGGTACAGCGGACCAGACGCCAGATAAATTGCTCGTTTTCCCCGTCGTACTGGTTGATCAGCAGCAGGATGCTGCCGTCGGGAAGGACGCTGAAATGGTTGACACCGCTGTCTTCCGAGCCGGGAAGCCTGACCCTGACCCCGTTTTTCCCTTCGGAGTCAAATGTGCACAGGAACATACCGCTGCCGGCCTCAAGATCCGTGTACATGATATAATACTTGTCTCCGGACGCCGCCGTGCTGAGGAAATTGAAGCGCTCGGCTCCCATGTCGTCCGAGAGCTCGTCGTCCCCGCCCTGGTCCTCTTTTTCATCGGCCTGGGCGGCACTGGTCTCCACTGCATTGACAATATCATCCAGAGGCGAAGGGGCATGCTTATAGATCGTCTCCGTGTCGATCTTGGCCATGGTGGTTCCCTTGTTGGTCATTGAAAAAAGACCGCAGCCCGTCAGTGAACAGACTGCCATCGCAAGCATAAGGAAAAGTGACACAACTCTGCTGCCCTTCATTCTAATCATCTGCCTTTCTCTCCGTCTGCGATAGATATTGAATATACACTACAGCTATTAATTATAACAGAAAACAGCAGTCAGAGCACAAAAGAATGCAGTGACTGCTGTTTTTTTCATTTCTGCCGGCTTTGCCGGTACAGGCCCCTATGCGGGCACGGTCAATCTTTATACGTGGATTCCTCTGTTCTCGTCTCCGTGCGGGTTTGCACCGAACTCATAATCGTTTCCGGGCAGGACTGCATTGAGGATGATGCCCACGATGGAAGCGATGGCAAGAGAAGTCAGGGTGATGGTAACACTGCCGACGGTGAAGGTGGCGCCGTCGCCCAGACCCAGGCCGCAGACCATGATGACGGCTGCGATAATGAGGTTGCGGGACTTGGTGAAATCAACCTGATTCTCGACCATGTTGCGGATGCCGATCGCGGAGATCATACCGTAGAGGATGAAGCTGATGCCGCCGATGATGGCGGAAGGCATAGTGCCGATGATCTGGGCCATTTTGGGGATGAAGCTCAGGACGATGGCGTAGCAGGCTGCCAGGCGGATGACCTTGGGATCATAGACTTTACTCAGCTCGAGAACACCGGTGTTCTCACCGTAGGTCGTATTGGCGGGGCCGCCGAACATGCCGGCCAGAGCCGTTGCGAGACCGTCGCCCACCAGTGTGCGGTGCAGGCCGGGATCCTGAATAAAGTTCTGCTCGGTCGTGGCAGAGATGGCGGAGATGTCGCCGATGTGCTCCATCATGGAAGCAATGGCGATGGGCGCCATGACAAAGATCGCCGTCAGGTCGAATTTAGCCAGGAAGAAGGGCGGAAGTCCGACGAAGCCGGCTCCTGCAATAGGTGCGAAATTGAGGATGGCACTGCCGTCGGCATTCGTCATGCCCATGGAATTCATGATTACAGCAGCGATGTAGGAAATGACAACACCCAGAAGGATGGGGATGATCTTGAACATTCCCCTGCCCCAGATGTTGAAAACGATGACGACAGCCAGCGCGATGAGCGCCAGGGGCCAGTTCATGGATGCATTTGAGATTGCCGAAGGAGCAAGGCCAAGGCCGATGCAGATGATGATGGGGCCGGTGACGATCGGAGGCAGAAAGCGCATGACCTTCTTGACGCCGACGCCGCGGATGATCAGGGCCAGAATCAGATAGAGAAGTCCCGCGACTACAATGCCGCCGCAGGCATAGGGGAGCTTCTGGCCGTAGGTCATGTCCGCGAACTTTCCGGACTTGAGTTCAGCAACAGTGGCAAAGCCGCCCAGGAAGGCGAAGGAAGAACCCAGGAAGGCAGGCACCTTCCACTTTGCCAGGAAGTGGAACAAAAGTGTTCCCAATCCCGCGAAGAAGAGTGTGACCTGAATGGAGAGCCCCTCTCCGTGGAAATAGCTGTTGACAAGGATGGGGACCAGGATCGTAGCACCGAACATGGCAAACAGATGCTGGATACCCAGAATGGCCATCTTCCCGTATCCGAGTTTTGACGCATCATAAATTGGCTGACTGGAATTCATAGTGAAGACACACTTCCTTTCATGATGAAATACAAATGATTTTTAATGAAATATAAAGTCTGTTTTGTGAAAAACAGACGCTGTTACCTTATTTTCCGTCACCTGCCGCAGTGCAGGACCAGTCTCAGGCCGCAGGAGTGAAAAACCTGTATCCTGTCGGTCCGGAACAAATCTGAGTGCAGGGGCAGTCACAGATCACAGGAGTGAAAAACCGACGACGCTGGCGGTCATCATGATCACACCTGCCAGAAGGACACCCAGCATGACAGCCACGATCGTCGGGACAAAGTCCATATCCAGAATGCTCGCGGCAAGAGTACCGGTCCAGGCGCCTGTCCCGGGAAGGGGGATTCCGACAAAGAGAAGCAGGGCCACGAATGTGCCGCGGCCGGCCTTCTCGGTGAGCTTTCTGCCGCCCTTTTGGCCTTTCTCCAGACAAAATGTGAAAAACTTACCGACTACGGGCTTGTCGGCACCCCATTCCAGAATCTTCCTGGCAAACAGATAAATAAAGGGCACCGGGATCATATTTCCGATGATACATACGATATAAGAAGGCAGGATGGGAAGTCCCATGCCCTGTGCGATCGGGATCGCGCCTCGAAGCTCGATCAGGGGTACCATGGAGACCAGAAAAGGAATCAGGTATTGCTTCATATTTTCTTTCCTTTTTGCAGATGCATGTTTCAGTCACATTTTCTCTCTTGCCGGAGCGCTCCTGCGCGGCGGCTGACTGATTTGAAACGACAGCTTATCTAAAATCTAACAGATAATACCAGAAAGCCTCTCCGACTGCAACTACAGCTTTTCAAAATAAGGCGGTCTGTACTTTTTTAAGTACAAATACAATACCGACGATCCGGTGCTGCAGGCGGCTTCTGCCCGGTCATTTATCCTCCCCAGGCACTTTTTCCTGCAAAAAACAGGCAGAAAGCACCTTTCTGCCTGTTTTTCTCTTCCACTGCATGCCGGAGCACCTTGTGCGCAGGCATCGTTAACGAGAAATTCGTGAAGACGATTTCTCGTTGACATCAGGGGATGTTTGTGCTCCGGCACAAACATCCGGAGTGAAGAAAACGCTATCGAGCGTTTTCTTCACTCTATGTTCTTCATTGTCCGGGACCCGCGGGCGGGTCTTTTGGATTCTTTGCCCGGGACCGGCAGGCGGATCCTGCCTGAAAACCGGCATGAAAGCCCGGTCACGGCAGCATCACTCTTCTTTTCCTTCCGCTTCCGCCTTTTTCTCGTCGAGAATTTTCTTGGCGCTGCTCAGCTTGACACAGAGTGAGAACAGCTCTGTGGCGATCTTGAGGTCTTCGAGCGGCGGGTAGGACGGTGCAATGCGGATATTGGTGTCGAAGGGATCGCGTCCATAGGGCCATGTGGCGCCAGCCTTGGTCATCATGACGCCCGCCTTCTTGCACTTGGCGACCACCTCCTTGGCGCAGCCGGGAAGTGTGTCGAAGCTGATGAAATAGCCGCCCTTGGGATTTGTCCAGGAGCCGATTCCGAGTCCCTCCAGATTCTTCTTGAGGATGTCCTCAACCGCCTCAAACTTGGGGCGGAGGATCGCTGCGTGCTTCTGCATGTGAAGGACCATTCCGGAGATGTCGCCGAAAAAGCGAACATGGCGGAGCTGATTCACCTTGTCGTGGCCGATGGTCTGGATGGAAAGCTGCTTGCGGATATCCTCCAGGTTATTGGAGGATGTCGCCAGTGCGGAGATTCCGCTTCCGGGGAATGTGATCTTGGAAGTAGAGGCAAATTTATAGACCATATCCGGATTGCCGACGCGCTTGCACTCCGCCAGGATCTCGATCAGATAGTCCTGGTCCAGATCATACAGGTGATGGATCCCGTAGGCATTGTCCCAGAAGATACGGAAGTCCTTGGCCGCAGGTTTGAGCCTTGCGAAACGGCGCACAGTCTCATCGCTGTAGGAATAGCCGGTGGGGTTGGCATATTTGGGAACACACCAGATACCCTTGATGGACTCGTCCGAGGAGACAAGCCTCTCTACCATGTCCATGTCGGGGCCGGTGGGGCTCATGGGAACCGGAATCATTCCGATGCCGAAATACTCGGTAATGGCAAAATGCCTGTCATAGCCGGGCACCGGGCAAAGGAAATTCACCTTGTCGAGCTTGCACCAGGGGGTATTGCCCATGATGCCATGTGTCATGGCGCGGGATACTGTGTCATACATGACATTCAGGGAAGAATTGCCGTAGATCAGAATATTGTCCGGGCGGTTCTCCATCATGTCGCCGATGAGATCCTTGCATTCCTCGATGCCGTCCAGCACGCCGTAGTTGCGGCAGTCTGTTCCGTCTTCGCAGAAGAGGTCGGCATCCGAGTTGAGGACGTCCATGAGGCCCATGGACAGGTCGAGCTGCTTCTGGCTGGGCTTGCCTCTGGACATATTCAGATTCAGGTCCATGTTTTGATATTTCTTATATTCTTTCCGCAGATGCATATACTCTTCGTGGAGTTCTTCGATTGTCATTTCTGCATAAGGTTTCAATAAAAGGTCCTCCTGTCTTCGGTATGTAACGGCGCAGGGGCTGCCCGACGGGCGAAACCGGCCGGAACACAGCTTCTATCAACGTTATTTTTGTTTTCACCGTATTATGACAAAGATATGCACAAATTGTCAAGGGAAATGTATTCCGGAATCATTGTATACAATCATTTCCCAACAAAAATCCCCTCCGCAGAGCAGAGGGGAAGAAAAAAACTGCTGTATTCAGAAAACAGATCCGTAATCAGCATTCGGTTACCCTGCACAGTGATTGCCCTGCCGGGTCATTTCACTTCCGTGGAATAGTAGGGAATGACAATTTTAGCGCCCGCTCCGAGATCCGGCACGATCCCCTTTTTATAGGGCAGACTGTTGATGTCGCAGATCTCACGGACATAGGCGTCCGCGCTCTCGTATTCACTCCTGTCACAGTAGCGGTAGACGATATCCGACAGGTCCTCTCCATAGCCGATGGTGACTGTCGTGTAGTATTTATAGGTCTGCTCTTTTTCACGGCTGGAAGCCCTGGTCATCATCTGGAAACCTGCCAGCATTCCCGCAAAGACCACTGCAAGTACAAGGGTACGGACTGCAAAGGCAGATTTCCGCCTTCCTGCCGACCCGGTCCCGGACCTTCCGCTGCTCTTCTTGGCTTCCTTCACTCCCGCCGTCCCCGCAAAGGAGGCTCCGCCGGTCCTCTGTTCGGTCCGCCCGGCGCGCATGTCCTGTCCTGCCGCATCTCTGCCTGATCCGGACATGGAGTCGGCTTCCGTCTTCCTTCCGCATGCTTTCCTGCAGCTGTCCTGGCGGGAGATCACGATATATTTCTGCTGCATCCGGCTCTCTCTTCCGTAAACACCGGAAATTCCGGACTGCCCTGTCTGTACACATGCCATCACATTAATGCCGTTCATATCTGCAGCCATGACCTCCTGTTCACTCGAACTATTGTTTGGTACATGCTCATTATATCGAACGTACATTTGAAAGTCAACAGAAATCGAACACATTTTCTGAATAAACGTTCGGAATATATGTTTGCTTTTTCCCTGCCGGATGGTGTATACTAACAGTATTAAAAAATTGTCTCTATTTGTACACGACAATCAATTTGTGCACGACAATCAATTTGTGCGTGATAATCAGGAAAGATATTTCCATACAGATCAGAACCGCAGGAGGTAATACGGCATGGCGAAAACAGGAATGAGCGGCAGGGCTCTCACCGACAAGCAGCAGAAGATTCTGGATTATATCAAGGAAGAGATCCTGAAAAAGGGCTATCCGCCCACTGTCCGCGAGATCTGTGAGACCGTAGGTCTGCGTTCGACCTCTTCTGTCCACGCACATCTCTCCACTCTTGAGAAAAACGGCTATATCCGCCGCGACCCCACCAAGCCCCGCGCCATCGAGATCTGCGATGACAGCTTCCAGATCGTGCGCACGGAAATGGTCTCGATCCCGGAAGTCGGCGATGTCGCCGCGGGACTGCCGATCCTGGCACAGGAGAATATCATGAACTACTTCCCTGTCCCTTCGGAGCTAGTTCCTTCGGGCGAGTCCTTTATCCTGCGTGTACGCGGCGATTCCATGATCAACGCCGGTATTTTTGACGGCGACCGCATCTTTGTCAACTCCTGCAGCACCGCCCGCAACGGCGAGATCATTGTCGCCCTGGTCGACGATTCCGCAACTGTGAAGACCTTCTACAAGGAGAAGGACCACATCCGCCTGCAGCCCGAGAATGACACCATGGATCCCATCATTGTCAAGGACTGCCAGATCCTGGGAAAAGTTTTCGGCGTCTTCCGCCTCATGCGCTGATGCCGGGTCACAGCTATTGCGCCATGAACGTTTTTCCTTCTCTGCGCGCCTGTTCCTTGCCCAAAGTGACGGGTAAAAGGCAGTGAAGAACAGATGAAGGATAGGATAAAGAGAAATAAAATAAAGAAATCAAAACAAAAAAGAACCGGACAGAAAAGAACCGAGTAAAAAAGAGCCGAATAAAAAAGAACCGAATAAAAAAGAACCGAATAAAAAAGAACCGGCAGGAAACCCGGGAAGAGCATAGTGCAATGCTTTTTCAGGTTTCCTGCCGGTTTTGTATTCTCCGGTAAACAGGACACACGGGAAAGACCTATATACAGGAAATACTTTTTGAAATTTATTTTTCGTCACGCTATATCCATATCGGAAGTGATCGTGATGGTATAGTCGGGATAGAGGGCTCCGATCTCCTTCATGATCGTCTCGTATCCCTCCCTGTGGTCTATGTCAAAGCTGAAGACAACATCAAAGCGCATCTTCTTTGCCTTTGTGTCGGCAGAGAAGGCATGGACCTGCAGAGCCCACTCGTGCTGCAGGATGGTCTCCATGACAGTGTTGCGGATCCTCGCCGCCTCTTCGTCCCTGGTGTTATAGGAATAGACACCGACGCCGGTGAGGACGACACCTGTTCCGCTGTAGACTTTCTGCTGTACGCGGCGGGTGATCTGATCCACCTCCTCCACGGTCATTGTGTCCGGAAGTTCCACATGCACGGAGGCATAGTCGCGGCCCGGGCCGTAATTATTGATGAAGAGGTCATAGGCCCCGCGCACCTGGGGTTCCTCCATGATCAGTTTCTTGATCTCCCGCACCTTTTCCGGGTCTGCCCGCTTTCCGATAATGTCGTCGACGGTCTCCATCATCATCCCGATTCCCGATTTGATGATGAAAACAGAGATCAGGACACCGACAAAAGCCTCCAGAGAGATTCCTGTCAGCCTGAACAGGATGGCGCATGCCAGAACCGAGAGGGACAGAACCGCATCGAAGGAGGCATCTGCACCGGATGCTTCAAGGGCTGCGGAAGAGGCTTCCCTTCCCCTGGCCTTGAAGTAGGATCCAAGCAGGATCTTGACCATGACCGCTGCCGCGATGATCAACAGTGACAGGTTGCTGTATGCAGGGACCTCGGGATGGAGGATCTTTTTGACGGATTCCGCGGCGGAGGTGATTCCTGCGTACAGGACGATCGCCGCCACCATGATGGCGCTGAGGTACTCCGTCCTGCCGTGTCCGAGGGGATGCTCTCTGTCCGGCCGGCGGCCTGCAAGCCAGGCTCCGATGATCGTGATTACAGACGAGAGGGCGTCGGACAGGTTGTTGACCGCGTCCAGTGTGACCGCAATGGAATGCGATAAAATACCGATGACGGCCTTAAAAAGCGCCAGGAAAAGATTGGCTGCAATCCCCACCATACTGGTGCAGATAATGATCTGATCCCTGCTCCGGACGGCGTCCTCCAGGTCCGGCGGCGCTGACTGCTGTTTAGAGTTGTTCGGGTTCAATCTGTGTGCCATCCTTCCAGATTCTCTCAAGATCATAGAAGAGCCGGTTCTGTGCATCGAAAATGTGGATGATCACATCACCGAAATCCATCAGGACCCAGTTACCTGCCTGGTAACCCTCGATCTGTCTGGGAACGGCGCCTGCGCGGCCAAGACGCTGTTCGACTTCATCAGCCATGGCCTGAACCTGTGCGCGGTTGTTGCCGCTTGCAATGATAAAATAGTCCGCGAGGACTGAAACGCCTCCGATGTCGATGACCCTCACATCTTCCGCTTTCTTATCCTCCAGGGAAGAAATGGCAAGACGCGCGAGCTCAGCGGAGCGCTCCTTTTCCTCTCCTTTTCCGTTCTCAGGGATCATGCTCTTATCGTTGATATCAGTCATAAATATTTTTCTCCTCATCTAGCCGTTTGTAATACTCATAGGTCTTCTGTGTCATGGGATCCACGGTATTTCCGGTGGAATTGAGATAAATCAGTGTATCATAAAGGATCTTCAGAAGGGCTTCGTCGATATCGGAAAATGCCATTTTCCGGATCAGCGGCAGGTTTTTCGCCGAAAATCTGCCGGGCTCTATGTAATCCGAGACAAAAATGATCTTCTCGAGCAGGCTCATGCCCGGGCGGCCGGTCGTGTGATAGCGGATCGCATTGAGTATGTCCGGATCCGTATACCCGTATTTTTCCGCCGCAAGAACACTGCCCGCCTTGGAGTGCAGCAGAGAAGAGCTGTTTCTCTCGTAGGGAGAGACCTCAAGGCCGGCCTTCTCGCACAGACGCTGCATCTTCCTGACATCTATGCACTTTGCACAGTCGTGCAAAAGACCTGCCATCTCCGCCTTTTCCAGGTCCGCCCCGTAGCACATGGCCAGAGAAGCCGCTGTCCCGGCGACAGAGAGCGTATGGACAAATCTTTTGTAATTCAGTTCCTGTTCCAGTGTCTTGATCAGATCGATCTTTGAAACCTTCTTCACCTGTCCCCGATTCCTTTCTGTCCAAAATATGCAAGTGATCCTTCCGGCCGATGCCTTCATCGATGCAGGATTTCCTGCAGCCCCGATCAGGCCCTGCCATGACGGTACGAACAGGTTTACCTGTAAATCCCTTTCTCTATTATATACCTTTCTACGCGTTCAGGCACGAGGTAATGTATGGTTCTGCCGTTTTTTACACGGTTTCGTATATCTGTCGAGGAGATACCGATAGCAGGGATCTCGAGTGTATGGATATCGGCTCCGTACTGAGTCCGCAGCCGCTCAACTTCCCTGAGGAATTCCTCCGTCGGGATTCCGTCCTCCCTCAGAGCGGCAAGCAAAGTGCAGTCCGCAAAGATGGATTCAGGGTTTCTCCAGGTCAGAATGTCCCGGATCGAATCCGCGCCGACGATGAAGTAATAGTGGTTTTCGGGATTCTGCTCACGTAGCCCCCGCAGGGTATCGCAGGTATAAGTGTTGCCCTCTCGGTGGATCTCAAAATCGGAAGGCGTAAAATGAGGATTGTCAGCCGCTGCTTCACAGACCATCTCGTAGCGGATCTCCGGCGGGAGCACCTTCTGCGATCTCTTGTCCTTGAAATAGGAATGACCGGACGGCATCAGCAGCACTTCGTCCAGGTCAAAAGCATCATAGGCTGCCTCCGCGATGATCAGATGGGCAGTATGGATGGGGTCAAAAGTTCCTCCCAGGATCCCCACCTTTCTGCCGGCAGGGCTGCAGTGTTCTTTTTCCATAATATTTTGATCTTTCAAAGTCATAGATACATTCTCCGGTCATATCTGCAAAAAACTCGTACTGGCTGAGCCCTCGCATAGACTTAGCCCTCGCATAGACTCAGCCCTGGCATTTTTTGAGCTCTCAAATTGACAAAAACTCTCTGCCTGCAGACAGCCTCTGTCCTGCGGCGTCAGTCGAGTTCTGATGCGGGATTTTTCTTTTTGGGCAGCACGATGACGGGCTTGTCCTTAAAGGGCTTGTAGAGGATGAATTTGCGTCCGATCACAGTGACCAGTTCGGACCGGGACCGCTCCGCCAGGGTCTCTGCACAGGCGCGGACATCCTCGAGCACGTTTTTCTGCACAGCGCCCTTCACCAGCTCATGTGTATTGAAGGCTTCCTCCGCGGATTTGACCACCTCGGGAGTCACGCCCTGCATGCCCACCTGCACGATGGGATTCAGGGAATTGGAAAGGCCGATGAGGTAGGCTCTCTGTTTACTTGTTATCATATATGAAATACCTCCATGGTGCACGAAAAAAATCGGCACCTGATCAATTGTCGTAATGAACCTGTCTGCGCCGGCGGTCAGTCGAAGAATTCGAATCCGTGGCCGTAGAGCCGGACAGTGTCGCCCTCCTTGCAGCCCAGTCTCTTGAGCTCGTCGATGATCCCGTTGTCCACCATGAATTTCTGGAAAAAGACAAAGCCTTTTTCTGTCTCCAGGTTGGTGTAGCCGAGCATGCGCTCGATGCGGGGACCTTCCACAAGATATTCCCTGGTCTTGGCGTCGTAGGTAACGGTGTAGGGCTCGGTCTCTTCCGCCAGTTCCACTTCCGGATCGTACTCCTGCTCGTAGGTGATGAGCTCGGAGGGCATCTCTTCCAGGACAGAACTGCAGTGATAGAGGAGTTCCTTTACGCCCTCGCCGGTCGCGGCCGAAATGGGAAAGACCTCGTAGCCGAGAGGTTCGCAGTAGGCGCGGATCTCCTCGATGGGATCCTTCTCTCCCTCTTCCCTGTACTCTTCTCCGGGGATGAGGTCGCACTTGTTGGCGGCGATGATCTGCCTGCGGGAGGAGAGATCGATCTTGTAGCGGGCAAGCTCCCGGTTGATGGCCATGATATCCTCGATGGGATCGCGTCCCTCCGAACCTGCCGCGTCCACCACATGGATCAGGATCCTGGTGCGCTCCAGGTGAGCCAGGAACTCGTGGCCGAGGCCGGCGCCGTCCGCAGCGCCCTCGATGAGGCCGGGTATATCCGCCATGACGAAGCCCCTGGCGTCCTCGAGGTCCACGACACCCAGGATGGGCTGCAGGGTCGTGAAATGGTAGTTGGCGATCCTGGGCCTGGCGTTGCTGGACATGGACAGAAGGGTCGATTTGCCGACATTGGGGAAGCCGACAAGGCCCACATCCGCAATCATCTTCAGCTCCAGCAGAAGCTCCAGGGAGCGGGAAGGCTGGCCCGGCTGGGCATATTTTGGCGCCTGCATGGTGGAAGTGGCATAGTGCATGTTGCCGTTTCCGCCGCGTCCGCCCTTGAGGATCACATAGCGGCGAAGGTCCCCGGACATATCCGCAATGACCTTGCCCGTATTGGCTTCCCGGATGACCGTGCCCTCAGGCACTTTGATCTCAATGTCCTGGCCGCTCTTGCCGGCCATGCGCTTCTTCTTGCCGTCCTCGCCGTGCTGCGCGGCGTACTTGCGCACATGGCGGAAATCCGTGAGGGTGTTGAGGCCCTCGTCCACAACAAAGACGACATCGCCGCCCTTGCCGCCGTCACCGCCGTCCGGACCGCCTGCCGGTACATATTTTTCCCTGCGGAAAGAGACATGGCCGTCGCCGCCCTTGCCGCTGGAAACAATAATTCTGGCTTTATCTATAAACATGTAATACTCTCCTGCAGAAATTGGTGAGCAAGAACTCAGACTTTTTCAGATACACAGAGAGCTCCGGGCGAAAACAGCTGTTTTCTGCCAGGAGCTCTCATTGTTTCGAAATCAAATTGGCACAAAAGCCTTACCTTGCGGTAATCGTTTTTATGCTTCCTGCTCCACAGCCTCAGCTGCCTCTACAGGATGTACGGAAGCTCTCTTGCGGAACTTGCCGAAACGCTCGAAACGAAGGATGCCGTCTGTAAGAGCATACAGAGTGTCATCACCGCCGATGCCTACATTAAGGCCGGGGTGGATGTGTGTGCCGCGCTGTCTGTAAAGGATATTGCCGGCCTTTACAAACTGGCCGTCAGCTCTCTTGGCGCCCAGACGCTTGGCATTGGAATCACGGCCGTTCTTGGTGGAGCCCATTCCCTTTTTATGTGCGAAGAACTGAAGATTTAAATTCATCATGGTTCATTCCTCCTTGAGATGAATAACGAGATACTCCCCGCCGTATGTCTCCCGGACGCTTTTCAGTCCCAGGATCATACTGTCAACGAGAAGCGCAGCTTTTTCATCGGGGGGACTTTCGAAGCGGCAGGAAAGCTCCCCGCCTTCTTCCGCGGCAGCATAGCTAATGTCTGCCCCCGCGAGCACTTCGAGGCTGTTGATGGTATTGATGACCAACATGGAGATGGCGGCACAGATGATGTCCTCGCCTTCCACAGCGCTGTCGTCCGCATGACCCGAGCACTCGAAATACGCGTATCGTCCCTCTTGATCTTTGAAAATATCTACAACTGTCATGTCAGTTACCGATCAGTACCCTCTGCTGTGTAACCGGCTGCACAATGCAGTACGCCCGTCACAGGCCGTCTGTCTCCGCACAGCCTGCAGCAGAAAGCCTGCGCGAAACATTATGCGTTGATCTTGTCGATCTTCACGCGGGTGAAGAGCTGGCGATGGCCGTTCTTTTTGTGATAGCCGGTCTTCCTCTTATATCTGTAGACGATGACCTTTCTAGCCTTGCCCTGCTCCATGACAGTTCCCGTTACAGTCGCGCCTGCGACATCTCCGGCGACCTTGAGGGTCTCACCGCCGACTGCCAGCACGTTGTCAAAAGTGACTTCTGCGCCCGCCTCTGCTGCGATCTTCTCAACATCGATCACATCGCCTTCGGAAACTTTGTACTGCTTACCACCGGTTGCAATAATAGCATACATATCAGGTACCTCCTTCTTTTAAAAAAACTCGCTGATTACGGCGCCCCGCGCATATCTGCCCTGATCCCGTGAGAAGGATCGCCGGCAGCTTCCGCGGCAGGGACTTCGCTTTTTGCAGATCCTGCAGTACCAGACAGCACCTGCACCGGCAGTTCCCATCCGGTCCCTTCCCCTGCTTCAAGCGGGTTCCGAAATCCGGACATGACCACAAAAGCCTCATCAAGCGGCATACTCAGTAAAAATAGCAGACAAATTTTGGTTTGTCAATATATTTTTCAAAAGATGCAAGAGCAGAGTCATGGAGAACCCTCCCCTCTGACTCTGCTTTTTTCTCTCATCCTTTTTTCTGTCTGCGGATCAGTTCGCGGGTGATATCGTCCCAGTCCACACCCTTCTCGGCCATGACGACTTCGAGGTGATAGAGGTAGTCGGCGATCTCGTAGATGATCTCGTTCTCGGCGGGGTTCTTGGCCGCGATGATGATCTCTGTGTTCTCTTCGCCGAGCTTTTTGAGCATCTTGTCGATACCCTTGTCAAAGAGGTAATTGGTATAGGATCCCTCTTTGGGGTTCTGTTTGCGGTCCATGATGGTCCTGTAGTCCTCGCCGAGGACATCTCCGACGGGAGCACTGCGGCGGGCGGACATTTTGGGCTCCGTCACCCGGTTGAAGAAGCAGGAGTGGCTTCCCGTGTGGCAGGCGGCACCGATCTGGACAACGCGGGCCAGCAGAGTGTCCATGTCACAGTCGCCGTAGAGGGAGCGGACATACTGGAAATGACCGCTGGTCTCTCCCTTGATCCAGAGGGACTTGCGGCTGCGGGAGTAATAGGTCATCTTCCCGGTCTCGACAGTCAGATTGTAGGCCTCTTCGTTCATATAGGCGACCATCAGCACCTGGTCGGTGGCATCCTCCTGCACAACGACGGGGAGAAGGCCATCCGGACCCTTTTTGAAATCCTCCCAGGCAAAGGCAGCTTTTTTGTGCTCCTCCATCTCGATCCCGGCCTCGGAGAACTTTGCGCGCGCTGCCTTTACGGCCTCTTCGCCCTCACCGACCAGGCGGTTGACGCTGCAGCCCGATACGGCAGCCACATTGGAGGCCCGGAGTTTTGAGACCAGGGCTTCGCCGGCGGGATCATCCACAAGGGCGATCACGGGGATCTGTGCGGCAGCACTCTGATCTTCCGCCTTGTCCCCCTGCCCGGACTCCATATTTTCTCCGTCCAGAAGGACCCGCATGGCCAGCCAGGGAGCGAGCTTTTCCCACTCTTTTTCAAGGTTCTCGCCGGTCCTGTAGCAGCCGGCGATGCGCTCTTTGCCGAAGCGCTCGCAGACCTCGCGGGCCAGCAGGCGGTTGCTCTCCTTGGAGAGGTTGAGGGCTGCAAGATCGCAGCCTGCGTAGATCAGCTTCTTGACATCCTCCATGCGTCGGATGTTTCCTGCGCCGATCACGGGAACGCCGCCCTCTTCACAGATCTTCCGGATCAAGTCGATGGCTGCATCGTGCTCCGCATCCGTTTTGGAGCGGTCAAAGAGGATCACGCCGTCCGCGCCGGAGGCCGCATAGGACCTGACCAGCTCCGCGGGATCTTCAGCCATTATTTCATCGTTGTCAAATCCCCGGACTGCCTTTCCCTTCAGAAGCCAGATGCAGGGATATATTCCTTTTCCATTGCTCATGATCAGTCTCTCCTCTTCGGCTCTTCCCCTTACAGACAGCCCTTGGTGCTCAGTACATCTTCGATCCTGGGGTCCTTCTGCGTCGCCATATCAAGGGCTTTGGCAAAAGCCTTGAACATGGCCTCGATGATGTGATGGTCATTCTCGCCGGCCAGGATCCTGAAGTGCAGATTCATGGCTGCGGCATAGGATACGGAATAGAAAAATTCCCTGACCAGCTGCGTATCAAATCCGCCCACCATGGGTGTGCTGAATCCGTCTTTTCCGTTTGCAAAATCCATGACAAAGTAGGGACGTCCGCACAGGTCGACGGCACACAGGACCAGTGCCTCATCCATGGGAAGCACAAAATATCCGTAGCGGCGAATACCGGCCTTGTCGCCGGCCGCATTGCGGATCGCATTGCCCAGGACAATGCCGGTGTCCTCCACCAGATGGTGGCCGTCCACCTCCAGGTCGCCTTTTGCCTCGATGTCCAGGTCAAAAAGGCCGTGGCGCGCAAACGCGTTCAGCATGTGATCAAAAAAACCGATCCCTGTGCCGCCTCCCAGGTCCGCGGTTCCCTTTCCGTCGAGTTCAAGCCCGATCCGGATCTGTGTCTCACCAGTATTCCTGTTGATGATAGCGTTTCGCATTGTACCTGCTCCTTATTATCCTTCTGTTCCCGATTGACCCTGTCTGTCCGGAATCTTTTTAGTCTTTTTTACTCTTCTTCAAAGCGCACGCGCATGGAATTGGCGTGTGCATATAAGCCCTCATTTTCTGCAAAGATCTCGATATCCCTGTGCACACGGCGCAGGGCATCCTTCGAATAGGAAATGATGCTGCTCTTCTTGATAAAGGCATCCACACCCAGCGGAGAGAAAAATCTCGCCGTGCCGTTGGTAGGCAGAATGTGGTTGGGGCCTGCATAGTAGTCGCCGAGCGGCTCGGAGGAATAGCTCCCCAGGAAAATAGCGCCCGCATGACGGATCCTGGTCATGACTTCAAAGGGATTTTCCGTGATGATCTCAAGATGCTCGGAGGCAATGGTATTTGCCGCGTCGATCAGGTCGTCCATGGTCTCTCCGACAAAAATATAGCCGTAGTTCTCGATGGACTGGCAGATGATCTCCGTGCGGGGGAGCTTTTCGATAAAGCGGTCGATCTCCTCGGCGACCGCCTCCGCAATCCCCCGGTCGGTGGTGAGCAGAATGGCGCTGGCCATGGGGTCGTGCTCCGCCTGGGACAGAAGGTCTGCCGCAACATAGCGGGGATTGGCAGTTCCGTCCGCGATCACCAGGATCTCACTGGGACCCGCCACGGAATCGATGCCGGTCACGCCGAAGCAGGCCTTTTTAGCCAGGGCGACGAAAATGTTGCCGGGGCCGGTGATCTTGTCGACCCTGGGAATGGTCTGTGTGCCGTAGGCCATGGCCGCGACCGCCTGGGCGCCGCCCACCTTATAGATCTCGTCTGCGCCGGCAATATCCGCCGCAACGATGGTTCCGGCTGCGGCCTTGCCGTCAGCGTTGGGAGGTGTTGCGATGACGATGCGCCCCACACCCGCTACCTTGGCAGGAACCACGTTCATGAGGACGCTGGAGGGATAAACCGCTCTGCCGCCCGGCACGTAGCAGCCCGAAATATCAATGGGCGTGACCTTCTGGCCCAGAATGATCCCTTCCTCGGTCGTCGTGATCCAGCTCTGCGTGACCTGTTTCTCGTGATAGGCGCGGATATTGGCAGCTGCCCTGCGGATGACCTCCACGAATTCGGGCGTCAGCTCCCTGTAGGCGGCGTCGATCTCCTCCCTGCTGACCCGGATGGTCTCCTTTGTCAGCACGCACTTGTCAAACTTTTCCTCCAGTTCAAAAACAGCTTCATCGCCGCGGGCACGGACATCGTCAATGATGCCGCGCACTGTTTTCTCATATTCCGAATAGCCGGACGGACTGCGTCCTACAAGCGCCTCGAGAGCGCCGGCGCGCGTATCTTCCGTCAGCTTCATAATCCTCATACGGGCCATTTGTATTCCTCCTGCGCATGTTTGTTCTGCGTTTGTCTGCGGTTGTCTCCCGGATGTCTCATGATAAGTCCATGAGGGAGAAACAGTTGATTCATGCGCCTTACACCAGGCAGTCTCTGACTCTGTCGATCATCTCCCGGATCCTCTGGGTCTTCATCTGCATGGAGACCTGATTGACGATCATCCTCGCGGAGATGGGAAGAACCTCCTCCAGCACCTCCAGGCGGTTTGCCTTCAGGGTGGAACCGGTCTCGACGATATCAACGATGACATCGGCCAGCTCCACAATGGGCCCCAGTTCCACGGAGCCGTTGAGCTTGATGATATCGACGGTCTGATGCTTGCGGTTGTAAAAGTATTCCTTGGCGATATTGGGATATTTGGAGGCGACACGGATCATCTCGTGGTGCTTGAGCAGTTCCCTTGCCTCGGGCGGACCCGCCACGCACATCCTGCACTTTCCGAATCCCAGATCCAGAACCTCGTGACAGCGGCGCTGCTCCTCCAGGATAATATCCGATCCGACGATCCCGATGTCCGCCGCACCGTATTCCACGTAGGTGGGAACATCCGGTCCCTTGGACAGGAAAAAGCGGAGCTTCTGCTCCTCGTTGGTAAAAATCAGCTTGCGGGACTTTTTGTCCTTGAGTTCTTCGCAAAAAAATCCGGCCTTTTCAAAAAGCTCCATGGTCTGTCCGGCCAGACGTCCCTTGGTGAGGGCTATTGTCAGATACTGCATATCTTCTTCCTCAAAGCCGCACAGAACTGCCTGCGCGGGAAATGACATCTATTCTTTCTTAATTTATTCTTTCTCTATTCCAGTATTACGGCTTTCCCTTCGTTTCTGAGAGCCATGGCCCTGCGGATCTGCCCGGCACAGCCGTCCTCTTCCATACGGATCTTCTGCGCCGCGGCCTCCGTCTCAACCCCGATCCCCTGGCGGCGGAGCGCCTCCATGAGCAGGTCGAGCTGGATCATGACGCCGATGGCGGCAGCGTCCTTGCCGTAATGGGCCAGGAGCCCGTCGTAGCGGCCGCCGGAGGCAATGGCCTCGCCTGCGCCGTAGGTATATCCCTTGAACACGATCCCGGTATAATAGCGGTATTTGCTCAGAAGGGACAGATCATAGCTGATATAGGCGGAGAATCCGTAGGCATCCATCAGTTCGCTGAGCTTCATCAGGCGCTCGATGGCAGCCCTTGCCTGGGGATGCATGTCATCCCTGAGAAAACCGGCCAGCTCATCCCTGGTGGACACAAAGCGTGTCGCTTTCAGGAAGAGATCTCTGGTAGCGCGGTCAAATCCCTGACTGCGGAGGAGCTCCTCCGCGGCAAAATAATTCTTGCCCGAGAGGGTGTCGCGCAGCTGCATCTCTGTCACGGGGTCCAGACCGACCGACTGGCAGATCCCCTTGAAATAATCCACGTTGCCCACGCTGATCTGGAACTGGGTCAGTCCCGCCTGCAGCAGTGAGTCTATGAGAAGAGCCAGGATTTCCGCATCCGCACAGACAGAGGGAGCATTGATCAGCTCCGCACCCATCTGGATGGTCTCGCTCAGTTTTCCCTGCAGGCTGGTCGTATTGCCGAAGACACTGCCCGCGTAGGTGAAACGGATAGGGGCCGTCTCATCGGAGAAATACTTTGCGGCGCATCTGGCCACCGAGGGAGTAAAGTCAGGCCGCAGCACCAGCAGATTCCCCTCATTGTCCAGGAGCTTGTAGAGCTCTTTGACAGGAGTTGTGCCGACCTCACTGGAGAAGACATCATAAAACTCAATCGTCGGAGTCTGGATCTCTTCGTATCCATAGAGGCGGATCCTGCTGCGGATCCGGTTCATGATCGCGTTCTTTTTTGCCATTTCTGTTCCATAGGTATCCCGCATTCCGTCGGGTGTGTGGAGCAGTTCATTATTCAAATCCATTTGTTTCATCCCATCTTCTGATTGCACCGGCTGAAAAAAGCGATGTGCTGGCAGCGGATACCGCAACGGGCGGCATGCGCTCTTACTTTAATGCGTCAGCGTGCTAGTTTGATAGCACGGTAAACCATGTGCAGTATACACACGGACAGGGTACATTGTCAAATCATTTTCACTGTGGAAAGGCCGTCCCTTTTTTTGTTCCCTTTTTTGTTCAGCGCCGCCGGATACCGGGCAGATTCGCGCGGTTTCGGCAAAAAACCGGGTCAGACTTCAGTCCCGCTCCTGCAGATCCTTGTTGAGCATATCCAGGTAGGGCACCATGATGCCCTGCTCCTCCGGGATCGTCCAGTCCGGATCGAGCTCATCGAGGCGAAAACTCCTGCGTCCCCCCGCCAGCGCCCGGTCCCAGAAGGTCATAAATGTGCGCAGGGGCAGATAATAAAACATGTTTTCACGGGAAAAATAGATCAGAAAGAAGGCAATTCCCTCCTGCTGTTCGAATTCGCGCATGAACTGCACCTGATGTTCATGTACATTCTGCAGACTGAATGTACTTCCCGCGCACTCCTTGGCGTCGAAACAGACCGGGATCCCCTGGACAACACCGATATAGTCCACTGTGCTCTTCTGGTTAAAGTAGGCGAGGGTGATGTGCCTGGACTCCTGATCGATCTGCATGGGTGTGATCGGGGTGGGAACCTTCTGGATCAGGGCAAGGCCCTGCTCCCTGTATTTATCGTTGGTACGGTTGATCAGATCTTCCAAAAGGGAACCGCGCAGCCCCCTTGTTTTCCAGGTTGCCATCTTTTTTCCTTAATCCGTCTCCTGCAAATGTCATTCCATGAATATCTATCATGAATGTCTATTCATTAATGTCTATTCATCTGTTTCTATTCAATTACTACAGATTACTACAGTCCGCCTGTTTCTTTTCATTGATCTGCGCCGCATTCAGTTCATCTGTTTCCACTCATTGATCTGCGCCGCACAGGTCCTCCCACCAGCGGGGAGGAGGGCAGGAAAAGACGCGGCCGGCGACCGGTGCCAGAACCTCCCGGATCCCGTCAGCACCCGCTGTCTCCGGGAATGTTTCCGGAAAAAAGACCTCCGAACACCACAAAAGCTGTCCGCCCCGCCGGTCCGGCATCCTGCGCATAAGAGCGCGGTCAAGACTGCGGTCTCCGTATTTGGGATCCGAGACGATGGGGTGTCCTATGGAAGCCATATGGACACGGAGCTGATGGGAGCGGCCCGTGATCAGGTCGGCTTCCACAAGCGATGCTCTCTTTCCTGTTTTTACAGGCCGGTAAACGGTCACTGCATGTCTCTTGTGCAGTTCAGGCCCTGCAGTTTCCCGGTCCGCTATGCGCACCTGGTTCTGCCGGCGGTCTTTGACCAGCTCATTGTCGATGACACCCTCTTCAGAGACCCGGCCGTGGACTGCCATGGTATAGGTCTTGCGGATGACCCTGTCCCGGATGAGGGCCGAGAGCGCTCTGCTGCCCGGCAGCGTTTTGGCACAGAGAAGGATGCCTCCCGTGTTGCGGTCAAGACGGTTGCACACGGAGGGCCTGAAGCGGGCAGACTCGTCCGCCTCCTGCCCGGCACCTCTGTTCCTGTGTGCCAGGTAGCCGCGCAGCCACTCATTCATGGAGAGATCCTCGCGGTCCGCTTTCTGCGAGAGAACTCCGGAGGGCTTTCGCACCACCAGGATATTCCTGTCCTCGTACAGGACCGGCGAGGGGCCCAGCAGGGGCTGCAGCAATCTGTAGGCTCTCTCTGCCTCCTCAGCCTCTCTGGTCACCTCCTCCCTGTCCGGGGGAGAGCTGAACTTGAGTATGGTCTCCTCGGAGAGGAAGAGCCTGACGCTGTCCCCCGTCTCCACCTTTTCGCTTCCGTCCGCTTTTCTGCCCCGCAGCGTGATGTTCTTTTTGCGGAGCATCTTATATAGAAAGGAAGAAGGCGCCAGCGGCAGTCTTCTGCGGAGAAATTTATCCAGGCGCTGACCGCTCTCTTCCTGACTGACCAGTATTTCCTGCATAGATTCCAAACTCCCTTCCTGAGAGGAAAGATACGGCCGCCTGCAACACAGGCCTTCCGAATGCCCGCAATATACCACCAATATACCTGCAATATGCCTGTAAATGCTCACGGGAACATGGGGTCTGCAGCAACTTGGCCGGTCCCTGATCCAAATTTACAGAGAAATGCCGAAGATCATGTTCATGACCTCGCGGTCCTCGGGATCGGATTCGGCGGCGGAAAGTTTTTTCAGTTCCTCTGTATAGCCGGCAAGGTCCCTGAAGACACGGGTCTCATATCCCACATGGCTGTCCTTTTTCACCATGTCCCGGATATGCTTTTCGCACAGAGTGCAGTCCGTCTTCTCATCTTCTGTCAGCCCGACGACCGTCCTGTCCAGGACAGCGGCGTGACTGAGGGCGAAGGACTTCTCATAGCCTGTCAGATAGAGGTCGTAGCCGGAGCAGCCCTCAGGGAGACTCCCGACCTTCTCCACAGCCTCAAAAACCCTCTCCGAGGCACCCTTTGCGCGCAGCAGCATGATGCTCAGCACGATACTGCGGCCGGTCGGCAGGGCTCCCACAGCTGCCAGGATGGAAAAGACATTTTTATTTGTTTTGTAGTGAAAGAGTGCGGCAAAATAAACGATCAGGACTGCTGCCAGAAACAGCCCGGACTTGATCAGAGATTTTTTTCTCGCACTCTTCAGATATCCAAAGGTTCCTTTTTTCATGAAACAGTACCTGATTCTCTCTCCGTTTCCGCCTGCCAGAAGGACAGCACGGATGCCGGAGCTCCCATAGCCGGATTGTTTTCTCACGAAAGAAAAGCCCGGCACCATGCCAAAGAGCAAGTCCGGGCTTTACCTGTTCTACTTTTCAATGCAATCGATTTCCTGCGGTGTCAGAGGCTCATTCCTCCGGCGTGTCCGCATAATCCTGCTCTGCAGCTTCCTGCGCCAGGATCTCCTCGTTCTGAGGAAGAAGCTCGGTGCGGTTCTCGCGGATTGTGTCAATATAGCCGCTCAGGCTGTTGTGGAAATTCGCGAAGATTGCTGTCAGACTCTCGAGGGACTGCGTTGTGTTCTCCTCGAGCTGGCCCAGCATGTCATCCATGTACTGGGAAGCAGAATTTCTGTATGCATTGGCCTCGACGACAGCGCGATCGACGATCTCTTCCGCCTGCTGCTGTGCGAGACGGACGATCTGGTCAGCCTGGGCATATGCCTGCTGCATGATCTCGTGCTCACTCACCAGCTCATTGGTATGGATGGTAGCTTCATTGATCAGTTCGTCGGCCTTGCGTCTTGCGTCCTCGAGAATGGCCTCTTTATTGTTGATGATTCTCTGATAATGCTTGATTTCCTCCGGTGTCCTGGCACGCAGCTCTTCGAGGAGTCCGTCCAGTTCATCCTTGTCGACGATGATGTTCGTCTTGGAAAACTTCTGATACCGGCAGCTGTCGATAAAATCTTCGATCTGATCAATCTGCTGTTCAATCTTACTGCTCATATTCTTCTCCTAACCTGATTTCCCTATAATTCACTCGTAACAGTTCACGTCAAATTGAGACTGCCGTAACGTGGATCGTTACTGATTCTCCTTTTTCTTCTCACGGAGCTTGTCCCAGACCAGTTTCTCCACATAGGGAGTCACGCACTTGGAAATATCACCGCCGAAAGCGGCGATCTCCTTGACGCCCGAAGAATTCAGATAGGAATACTTTGCGGACGTTGTCAGGAAAACTGTGTCCATATCTCCGTTGGAAAGCATTCTGTTGGTCTGTGCCAGCTGAAGCTCATATTCGAAATCCGACACGGCGCGCACGCCTCTGATGGAAATATGTGCTCCGATCTCCTTCGCATAGTTGACCATCAGTCCGTAGTAGGAATCAACACGGACATTGGGTATATCTTCACATACTTTCTGCAACATTCTAACACGTTCATCAACAGAAAACAATGGAGTTTTAGCCTTGTTCTCGAGGATACAGACAGTGACCTCGTCAAACATTCTGGCTGCACGGTGAATGATGTCGATATGTCCGAGTGTCACAGGATCAAAGCTTCCGGGATAAATCGCTTTTTTCATTATCTGTTCACTGTTCCTTTCTACGTATAAAAAGATGGCGGTTTCCCCGGTAGTTTTTCTCCCGGTAGATTTCCAGGCCGGTCTCGTCAAGGAAGGAAAAATCACTGTCGTAATCCGTTTCCACAACGATACAGGTCTCTTCCGTAATATAGGACTGGCCGTCCAGCGCGGTCAGGATCCTGCGCGCCAGGTCCGATTTGTAGGGCGGGTCGATATAGACCAGGTCCACTTCCTTCTCATGGACCTGACGAAGGGCCGCAACGGCATCCTGCCTGAGGATGACTGCCTGGTCCTCAAATCCCGTCTTGTGGAGATTCTGCTGGATACAGGAGATGGCGGCACGTCCGTTCTCTACAAAATATGCGCGTTTCGCGCCCCGGCTGATCGCCTCGATGCCGATTCCTCCGCTTCCCGCGCAGATATCAAGAAAGACAGATCCCGGTACCTGTACCTGCAGGATATTAAAAAGCGTCTCCTTGATCTTGTCCTGCGTCGGACGTGTATCGAGTCCGGCAGGTGCAACGAGCAGGAGTCTTCGTGCGGTTCCTGCAATCACTCTCATAATGACTGATTCCTTTCAATGTATCTTATGATCTTCCGGCCGCAGTACACGGCTACTCCGCGCCTGCCCGGGCTGTCATCGTCTTTCATCCATTTTTTATTGTATACAGCATTAATGCGAAAGTCGATGTAAAGTTTGTGATTTTAATAGGGAGATTGTATTAATAGGTATGCATTCTCCGGCTTTGCGGCAGGTCCGTCAAAAACGCTTTGTGCCCTTGCCTCCCCGCTTGGACATGCGCAGACGTGTCAGGTCGATCTCCGCACCGTGCATGGAGACAGACGTCTTGTCTCCCTGTGAAAGGAGCCAGGCGTTTTCGACCATGTCGCCGTCCGCAAGTTTGATTCCCCGGACACCGATGGCGGTCTTCTTCTGTTCCGGCAGTTCCTCGACGGGGAACCTGAGGAACATGCCCTTGCGGGACTGCAGGACAACGGACATGGCATCTCCCAGCGGTGAGACAAAGACGATCCTGTCATCAGGCGCAAGCTTGGACGCCGCAACCGTCTTCTTGATGACATCGAAGTCCGTGCCCGGGACGACCTTGACCATGCCGGTCTCTGTCACGAAAACCACCTTTTCGAGACGCAGCGCCTCCTGGGAGGCAGCATACAGGATTTCTTCCTTTGTAGAATCATAATTGCTGACGTTGTCGACAGGGACTCCCTTGTCCCGCATCCTGCCCGCAGGCAGGTCCGCCGTCTTTAGGGTGTAGAGCTGGCCTTCTCTGGTAAAGAGGCAGATCCTGCCGCTGCTCCTGCAGGGCAGGCAGAAGCGGTAGTTCTCCCTTGCGGCGGCCTCGTTTCTGGAAAAAATACCGGGCTCCATGGTCTTGGCATAGCCGAACCGGTCCATCACAAAGACAAGCTCGCGGTCCGCGTCCTCCGCGTTTGCGATAAAGACAGCTTCCTGCCCCTGGATGATCTGGGTCCTGCGAGGCTGTCCGTACTTCTTTTTGAAGGAGAGCAGATCTGCCCGGATGACCCTGGTCATGGCGCTCCTGTTTTCCAGGATATCCTCATATTTATAAATATTGGCCACGGTCTCTTCGTGTTCCTTCATCAGGGCCTCGATCTCGAGACCGATCAGACGGTACAGACGCATATCCAGGATGGCATCCGCCTGAACTTCCGTAAACCGCAGCTGGGCGGCCATCTCCCGGGACATGTCGGAGCGGAAACGGATTCCTTCCGTCTCTCCCTTTACAAGGCAGCGCTTGGCCATTGCGCGGTCCCGGGATCCCCGCAGGATCTCGATGATCAGATCGATCACGTTGCAGGCCTGGATCAGGCCCTCCTGGATCTCGCGCTTTTTCTGTTCCTTTTCAAGAAGAGTCGTATATTTTCTGCCCGCGATCTCATACTGGAAATCCGCGCTGGCCTCTAAAATGGCGCGCAGTCCCATCGTCTCGGGCCGTCCGTCCATGATCCCCAGCATATTGACGCCGAAGGTATCCTCGAGACGGGTCTTTTTGTAGAGGAGGTTTTTGAAATTTTCGACATCCGTGTCCTTGCGGAGCTCGATGACTATGCGGATGCCCTCCTTGGAGGACTGGTTGGTGATATCGATGACATCGTTTGTCACCTTGTTCTCCGCCAGCGCCGCCACATCCGAGAGAAACTTTCCTATTCCCGCGCCCACCATGGTGTAGGGGATCTGGGTGATGACCAGGTTAATATGTCCGTTTCTGCCCTTCTCGGTCTCCACCTTACCGCGGATCCTGATCCTGCCCTGGCCGGTCTCATAGATCTGAGGCAGATCATCGCGGTTGACAATGATGCCGCCTGTCGGGAAATCAGGCCCGGGAAGAATGTGCATGAGGGCCTCGGTGGAGATATCGGGGTCGTCCAGAAAGGCGAGCTCGGCATCGATGACCTCCGCCAGATTGTGGGGAGGTGTGCTGGTCGCCATACCGACCGCGATGCCCTCCGATCCGTTGACCAGAAAGTTGGGAATGCGGACCGGCAGGACCAGGGGCTCTTTCTCGGTCTCATCAAAGTTGGGGCCGAAATCCGCCACATCCTTGTCGAGATCCGCCAGAAAGGCCTCTTCCGTGATCTTCTCCAGACGGGCTTCCGTGTAGCGCATGGCCGCCGCGCCGTCTCCCTCGATATTGCCGAAATTTCCGTGGCCGTCGATCAGGGGAAGTCCCTTTTTGAACTCCTGGGCCATGACGACCAGGGCATCGTAGATCGAGCTGTCGCCGTGGGGATGGTATTTACCCATGGTATCGCCGACGATACGGGCGCTCTTTCGATAGGGCCGGTCCGAACGGATGCCCAGCTCATACATATCGTAGAGGGTGCGCCTCTGTACGGGCTTTAATCCGTCGCGCACATCGGGCAGGGCACGGGAAACGATGACGCTCATGGCGTAGTCAATATAGGCCTTCTGCATGAGCTCCGAATACTCGGTGCTGATGATCTGCTCTCCGCCGCCGGAAGTATCCCCGCCGGGCTTATCAAAAATGCGGTCCCGGTCAGTGCCGGAAGCCGCGGAATCTTTTTTCTTTTTACTCATTCTCTCTACTCTGTAAATCTATGGAAACGGGCAGCTTTTGTTGCCCGGATCAGACATCCAGTTCCGCATCCGACGCATGTTCATAGATGAAATTTCTGCGCGGAGGAACATCCGAGCCCATCAAAAGCTCGGTCATGTCGGAGGCCTGGATGGCGTCCTCGATGCGGACCTGCTTCATGCGCCTGCGCGCGGGATCCAGCGTGGTCTCCCAGAGCTGGTCGGCATCCATTTCACCCAGACCCTTGTAACGCTGCAGGGTAAAGTCGGACTTGTGTGTCTTGCGATAACGGGCAAGCGCATAGTCGTCATACAGATACTGTCCCTCACCGCGTTTGGGCACGACCTTGTAAAGGGGAGGCATGGCTATGTAGACATGTCCCTCATAGATCAGTTCGGGCATGAAGCGGTAGAACAGAGTCAGCAGAAGGGTCGAAATGTGAGCCCCGTCCACGTCGGCATCCGCCATGATGACGATCTTGTCGTAGCGGAGCTTGCTGATGTCGAAGTCATTGCCATAGCCTTCCGAAAAACCGCAGCCGAAGGCATTGATCATGGTCTTGATCTCGGCATTGGCCAGGATCTTGTCGATGCTGGCCTTCTCCACATTCAGGATCTTGCCGCGGATGGGCAGGATGGCCTGGTACATGCGGTCCCGCGCCATCTTGGCACTGCCACCTGCGGAATCGCCCTCCACAATGAAGATCTCGCACTTGGAAGGGTCCTTGCTCGTGCAGTTGGCAAGCTTTCCGTTGGAGTCAAAGGAGAATTTCTGCTTTGTGAGCATATTGGTCTTGGCCTTCTCCTCCGCCTTGCGGATCTTTGCCGCCTTCTCGGCACAGCCGATGACAGACTTGAGCGTATCCAGATTTCTGTCAAAAAAGCGCACGATCTCCTCGCCGGCCACCTGGGCCACCGCCTTGGCGGCGTCCTGATTGTCCAGCTTGGTCTTGGTCTGTCCCTCGAAGCGGGGAGACGGATGCTTGATGGAGATGACCGCCGTCATGCCGTTGCGGATATCCGCGCCGGTGAAGTTGGCGTCCTTGTCTTTTAGCGTGCCCAGGCTCCTGGCATAGGTATTGATGACCTGGGTAAAGGCAGTCTTGAAGCCGGTCAGGTGTGTGCCGCCCTCCGCATTATAGATGTTGTTGCAGAAGCCCAGCACATTTTCATGAAATTCATTGACATACTGAAGAGCGATCTCAATCTGGATGCCCTCCGACTCGCCGCTGAAGCTGATAATATCCGTGACTGCCTCTTTTTTGCGGTTGAGCGCACGAATAAAGCCGGCAATTCCATCCGGCTCGTGGTATGTGATCTCCTCGGGCTCTTCGCCCCGCAGATCTTTGTAAACGATTGTAAGGCCCGGATTCAGGTAGGCGGTCTCATGGAGACGGCTCTTGACATCCTCCTCCTTAAATCGTGTCTTTTCAAAAATTTCCGGATCGGGAAGGAAATTGATCCGGGTCCCGCTCCCCTGGGCTTTTCCGATGACCGGCAGCAGTCCGTCCTTCAGTTCCAGCTGCGGTTCGCCCCTTGAATAGCGGTCCTCATAAACATATCCGTCTCTGGTGACCGTGACGATCATTTTCTCAGAGAGCGCGTTGACGACACTGGATCCCACGCCGTGCAGGCCGCCACTCGTCTTGTATGCATTGTTGTCAAATTTGCCGCCCGCGTGCAGGGTCGTGAAAACAACGCGTTCCGCGCTGACCCCTTTCTCATGCATCCCGATTGGGATGCCGCGGCCGTTGTCAGAGACCGTACAGGACCCGTCGGCCTCCAGCGTCACTGTGATGGTGTCACAATAGCCCGCCAGATGCTCATCGACGGAGTTGTCGACGATCTCGTAGATCAGGTGGTTGAGACCGCGTGTGGACACACTGCCGATATACATTCCCGGCCTTGTGCGCACAGCTTCAAGGCCTTCCAGCACTCTGATGCTTTCGGCCCCGTATTGTTCTTGTTGATTTGCCATATAAACTAAATTCTCCTGAGAGGTGACGCTTGTTCACCGCTGTACAGGCATCTTTGATTACTTGAGATACTTACATTTCTTCACGGTGGCCATTGCCAGGGCGCCGGGGCCGATGTGGCAGCAGACGCTCAGAGAGAGCTGGCCTTCTTCGACCGGCAGAGTGGGGAAAGCAGCTTCCACTTCCTTTTTGAAAACAGAGAAAGCCTCCGGGACCTGGGCGTGAACGGCATAGGTAAAGACCTCACCCTTCTCGATGCCTCCGTAGAGGGTCTCGATATCGTGATGAATGGTATTGATCATTGTCTGCTTGCCCTGCGCGAGGGTGCGGGCCTTGGAGAAGGCATCCAGGCGCTCTCCCTTGATCTGCAGAACGGGCTTGATCCGCATCAGTGTGCCGATCGCCGCTGCCGCAGGAGTGATACGGCCGCCCTTTTTCAGATATTTGAGGGTATCGAGCATGATATAGATGCTCGCGTCCATGCGCTCGCGCTCAAGGATATCGCGGATCCTCGCAGCGTCATATCCGTTCTCGGCCATGTTCATGGCATCCTGGACGGATCTCTTCTGGGTGACGGAGATGCGCTGATTGTTGACGACAAAAACCCGTCCCTTATAATCGTTGGCCAGCATACGTGCATTCTGGCAGGAGCTGGACAGACCGCTGCTCATGGGAATATAGACAACCTGGTCATTTTTTTCCAGAGCCTTGTCCCACAGATCCATCACATCACCGGGAGAGGGCTGGCTTGTCATAATGTCCCTGCCGTCCGCCATCATCTGGAAGAATTCCTCTCTGGTGAGATTGATGTCTTCATAGTAAGTCTTGTCATCGATGGTGAAGGGCATGGGCAGCACGCTGATTCCCATATTTTTTCCATCCATCTGGGTGATCCCGCTGTTGGAGTCTGTTATAACAGCCACTCTAGGCATTGCATTGTCCTCCTGTCAAGCAGCACAGCCTGATGCACAGTCTGTGTCAGAAAACATTTTTCTGCAAATTCCATGCCCTTTACGGCACAGTTAAAGTACATAATATCTTTTGATTATCGGAAAGTCAATATGTATCGGCAGCGGGTCGGCTAAGAGAGGTGCAGCCGCAGACCCGTCCCTCCTCGACAAAATTAAATGGTAGAATAATCCACCACCCTCTCCTCCGCGCACCGGTATCCGGGATTTTCCCTCAGGATCTCCTCCGCGCAGGCGGCAGCTTCCTTCAATACATCCGCGTCTTCGTAGAGGTCCGCCAGGGTGAACTGGGGCAGGCCGCTCTGGCGCACACCGAAGAGGTCGCCAGGGCCGCGGGTCCTGAGGTCCTGCTCCGCAATGGAAAAGCCGTTGGAATTCTCTTCCAGGATTGCAAGGCGTTCGGGTTTTTCCCTGCCGCGGTAGAGGAAAATACAGTAGGACTGCTCCTGTCCCCTGCCGACGCGTCCCCGCAGCTGATGGAGCTGGGAGAGGCCGAAGCGCTCGGCATTCTCGATGAGGATGACGGTGGCATTGGGAACGTTGATGCCCACTTCGATGACTGTGGTGGAGACCAGAATGTCGGTACTTCCCGCGGAAAATGCATCCATGACAGCAGTTTTCTCCTCCGGGCGCATGCGGCCCGTCATGGAGGCGATCCGAAGACTGGAGGGAAGGGCGGCGCTGAGTTTTTCGGTGTAATCACTGACGTTCTCGATTTCCTGCATCTCGCCCTCTTCCACGGCGGGGCAGATCACGTAGCACTGTCTTCCTTTTTTAATTTCCGAGAGAATGAAGCGATAGGCACTGCCGCGCCGGGTATCCTGCATGGCAAGGCTCTTGATGGGCTGACGCCCGGGCGGCAGTTCGCGCAGAGACGAGACCTGCAGTTCTCCGTAGAGGATGATCGCCAGTGTGCGGGGAATTGGCGTGGCGCTCATGACAAGGACAGGGACATCCTCTCCCTTGTCGGCAAGTCCCGCGCGCTGGCGGACGCCGAAGCGGTGCTGTTCGTCTGTGATGACCAGTCCCAGATCGTGAAATTCCACGGCGTCCTGAAACAGGGCGTGGGTTCCGATCACGACATGGGCGCTGCCGTCAGCAATCGCCTGCAGGGCCTCTTTCCTCTCCTGCCGTTTGAGGGCGCCGGTCAGCAGCACTGCCCGGACGGGCAGGCCGGCATTTTGCATGTACCGGGTGAAGCCCTCCATGTGCTGGCGGGCCAGCACCTCCGTAGGTGCCATGAGAGCGCCCTGGCGGCCGTTTTCCGCGCAGAGGACCAGGGCCAGAAAGGCCAGAATGGTCTTGCCGGAACCGACATCGCCCTGCACAAGTCGGTTCATCAGAACCGGGCCGGTCAGATCTCCTTTGATCTCCTGCCAGGCGCGCGCCTGCTCCTGTGTGAGTGAAAAGGGAAGGCTCTGCAGAAGTCTGCCGCACCATCCGCTGTTCATGGAGGCTTTCATGGGGCGGGGATTTCTGCGCTCCCCCTCCTCGCTCTTCTGTCTGCGGATACCGATAATAAAGGAAAAAAACTCATCGAAAATAAGCCTGCGGCGCGCCGACTGCAGACTGGCGCGGTCGGGAGGGAAGTGAATGGTCCTCACTGCCTCGCGCTGTCCGATGAGATCATATTTTTCCTGCATGTTCTGCGGCAGATCGTCATTCAGCCCCTGCGTCTCCTCGAGGGCAGTTTTCAGAAGTGTCCGCATCCTGCTCTCGCCGATTCCTCTGATCTGGCGGTAGCGCGGCTGCAGGGTCCCCATGAGGCGCTCATACTGGGGCAGGGGGTAAAAGCGGGGCTGTTCCATATACCTGCTGCCGTTTCCGGTCTGTCTGAGGATCCCCCGAAAGACAAAGGCGGCTCCCGCCGTCAGCGTCTGGCGGACGTAGGGCATATTAAAGAAGGTCAGACGGACCTTTGCCGTGCCGTCAGATCCCTCAAAATGAGAAATCACGCGGGCTCCCCTGCGGAAAGTGCTCCCGCTTCCGACCACGGTCAGACGCAGGGTGCAGAAAGTCCCCGCCTGCGCTTCGGCAGCCGTCTCCGGCTCTGTAAAAAAGTCATATTCGGCGGGATAAAAGCGCAGGAGATCCCCCACTGTAAAGATTTCCTTTTTGGCCAGAGCCTCCGCCGCTTTGGGGCCGACGCCCTTCAGCTTCTGCACAGAAGTATCAAGTCTCATCTCTTTTCCCACAGACATCAATACCGGCCCTCAAGGCCGGTATTGAATAATTGTCTTCATATAATTTATCAATAATTGATCAGAGTAATATCCGATTATTCCGCGGAAAGGATGTAGGAATAGATGGGCTGGCCGCCGTACTGCAGCTCCACATCACAGGATTCGAAACGGGCAAGTACGCTCTCGCGGAACTTCTCAGCCTCTTCCTCTGTGACCTGATCGCCGTAGTAGACGCTGATGATCTCTGTCTCTTCTCCCACCATCTTCTCCAGGCAGGCCAGAGCCGTCTCGTCGCGGTCCTTGCCGACCGCCAGGATTCCGGCATCGCCGATTCCCATCATATCATCCTTGTGGATCTCGACATCGTTGATGACTGTATCGCGCACTGCATAGGTGACCTCTGCACTCTTGACTGCCTCGATGCCGGCCAGCATGTTCTCGCGGTTCTCTTCCTCACCCAGATCGGGGGCGAAATTGATAATCGCGGTGATGCCCTGGGGAATCGTGGTAGTGGGGATAACGATGACCTTTTTGTCCTCGGAGAGATCTGCAGCCTGGTTGGCAGCCATCACGATATTCTTGTTGTTGGGCAGAACATAGATCGTGTCCGCATTGACCTTCCTGACCGCATTGAGAATATCGTCTGTGCTGGGATTCATGGTCTGACCGCCGGAGATGACGCAGTCCACGCCGAGTCCGCGGAAGATCTCCTCAATACCCTGGCCGACAGATACCGTGATAAAGCCCGTATCCTTGTGGGGCATCTCTTGCTCAGGCTCTGCAGCGGCCGCGGATGCGGCGGCTGCGGGGGCTTCCGTCTCGGCTGCAGCCTGGGCGGAGCCTGCCTTCTCGAGCTTCATATTCTCAACTACCAGTCCCTTGATCTGGCCGTACTGAATACCCTTCTGGATCGCAAGACCGGGATCATTGGTATGGACCTGTACAACAACGGTCTCCTCCGCCTGCTCGCAGATCACGGAATCACCGAGAGATTCCAGATACTTGCGCAGACTCTTGGCGGCAGCCTTGTTGAAATCCTTGTCCAGGACAATGGTGAAAGCCGTGCTGTACAGATACTTCAGCTCGGGCTCTTCGGGTTCTGCAGGCGCTTCCGCCGCAGCTTCTTCTGCGGGCTGTGCGGCTGCGGGGACGATCTCCTTGCCCAGATAACCGTCATAGCAGCCCTTCAGGAACTGGATCAGTCCCTGACCGCCGCTGTCGACAACACCTGCCTGTTTGAGGACGGGCAGAAGGTCCGGGGTCTTTGCCAGAACTTCGTCGCCATAGGCCAGAACTTCGGGTATAAAGGTATCGAAATCCTCTACGCCCTGATCAGCCAGCTCTTTTGCCTTCTCGGAAATACCGCGGGCAACCGTCAGGATCGTGCCCTCTTTGGGCTTCATGACTGCCTTATAAGCTGTCTCGACAGCCCTTGCAAAGGAATCGGAAATGATCGGGACGGTGATCTCGTTCTCACCGCGTACGACCTTGCCGAATCCGCGCAGAAGCTGGGACAGGATAACACCGGAATTGCCGCGCGCGCCGCGCAGGGATCCTGAGGAAATAGCCTTGCAGACATCGCGCATGGAACGGGAATTCTCATCGAGATTCTCGACCTCGGCGACGGCCGACTTGATGGTCAGTGTCATATTTGTGCCGGTATCTCCGTCAGGGACCGGGAAGACGTTCAGTTCGTTGATCCATTCCTTCCCTGCTTCAAGATTTGCCGCACCTGCGAGGAAAAGGTCAATCAGGCGTGCCGCGTCAATTGACCGATTGTTCTCCGCTTGCTTATTTTCATTCATGCTCACCGCATACTCCTCCTGCTATTAAATGATCAGATACTTCCCGACTGTCTGTCATCAGTCGATCAGTCTGACGCCTTCCACGTAGATATTGATCTTCTCTATCTCAAGACCCGTAAACTCTTCTACTTTGTAGCGCACACTCTCAATCAGGTTGTCCGCCACTGTTGTGATATTTACACCGTAGGAGACAATCACGTGAAAGTCGATCACCAGCTTGTTCTTGGGGGTGAGCGTAACGTCAATGCCCTTGGTCATGGTATCCTTCTTGAGCAGATTGACGATTCCTTCCTTCATATTGACGCCGGCCATGCCGACGATCCCGAAGCATTCATTGGCAACACTGCCTGCATACTGTGCAATCACTTCGTTGTCAATCGAAATATTGCCCATATGCGTATTCATGTAAGAAGACTTCATATTCAGGTTGTTCTCCTTTCATTACCGCACAAGCGGTGTATTCGCATTTTTCACATAAGACGGCTTAAATGCTGTGCCGCTGCCGATTCTCTTTGTGTTTTCCTCCTGATTGTGCCATACTCATATACACATTCATTCGGAAGGCTGCGCAAAGTTCCGCGCATAAATCGACAGATAAATTATAACTGAATGACAGCAAAAAGAAAATATACAAATGAAAAGCATTTTAAAAAAACACATAAATATTTTGCTTGCAATCGCCATTTGTTTCTGATAATATACTAATGTTGTTTTTCCGAACTTGTAACTATTCGGCACGATAGCGAATGCGCGTCCATGATTGATGCCTGCGGTCCGATCATGTGTGCGGTGCTCTCTCAAACAGCCGTACTGGTCCCGTGACCGTTGGGGTGTTGAATAATTACCTGAATTTAAAAGGGTTAGGAGGTGTTAAGATGGCCAAGTGCGATATCTGCGGCAGAGGCGCTTTCTTTGGAAATCAGGTCAGCCATTCACA
>OCVV012854716.1_pt1 | contig 46228 bp, 36 predicted proteins | sample 1539721 | NCBI WGS metagenome assembly OCVV01 (sample SAMN02144230, study PRJEB22623) | gut metagenome | biome: sheep rumen | host: Ovis aries | place: New Zealand | reverse complement strand
AGTTCCAAAAGAAAGAAGCCCACCCATATGGGTGAGCCTCCTCCTTCTTACAAAAAGGTAAAATTATTTTTGCCTGATGTGTTATCTTACTACAATGATGTCGGATTTCCTGAGTACTTCTTTACCATCGGTAAAACGTACCTTCAGGAAATCGCGTGTCCTTCCAACTACCTGGCCGATCTTTGCTCCGGTGACTACATAGTCATACAGTCTGACTTCAGTATCAATCAGATCTCTGAACATATATACGCCACCAGGGACAGAAGGCATCTTCTCAGTAGTGTGCTCAGGGATCCTCAGTCCGCTGTGGTTGAAGATGTTGTGAGCCATTCTGATAACAGTCCTTCTCCCGATCATCACCTTGACAAAGCAAGGGGTATAGCCAACGACCTTACCGCTGCCGACATTCGTTGTAACGAAATCGCCGGGAAGGGGGCGTCTACCCGTACTGTCACGATGAGTAATAATCTCTTCTTCAAAGAGCTTAGGTGCATTGGGATCGATAAGCCGGAACATCGCATCCATAATTGCGAAAGGACCAAATGTATCCAGTTCGCAGTATGTGAGCAGGTTCCTTCTTGCGACAGCCGCTGCAATTCCCACGATCTCTCCATGAAGCATCCTGGAGAAGATCATGGATGCCAGCATGCCGTTGTTGATGGCCATGCCGTCATAACTGAGATCCTTTCTTCCAGGGCAAAGCGCCGGAAGTACCTTCTTAACGGAATAGCTGCCTTTCATAAAGCGGTTATATACCACTCTATTCATGAAAGGAACCATAAGATCAACGATTCTCTCCATGATGGAAAGGATCTTGTCCTTGATATCGCTATTCCCAGGAAGCTTCGACAGATCATCCAGCCGGTTGTATTCCATCGCCTCGTTCCAGACCACAACCGATCCAGTTTCGGGAATAACCTTGACCAGCTCGTGCGCCAGAGGAACTCTCCAGTCTTCCCTAGGATCTGCAAGATACTCATAGTGCTCAAGTTTTTCACCACGTTTTCTAAGGACGTGAACAGAAAACTGAGTAACCTGATGATCGTAGGGCTTTGTCCCGTCAAAGTTGGGAATTGCGTCGAAAACAGTTTCGAAGTCCATACTAGTAACAGGGAATTCCAGTTTGGCATTGAATTCTTTCAGCTGATCTGTCTTGACTTCAGTGACATCGGACTTCTCCACCTGAAGTCTTGCCTGCTGCTCAAATCTGGGTGCGAGCCCTTCGACCCTTCCGACCCTCAGGAGATCATCCATAGTCTGTACGCCGTTGTTGTAATACTGGACTTTCTTCGAGACTCTCATTCTAACGATATCAAATACCGAATCATCCGGCAGTGTCTTGCTGCACATATGCCAGTAAGGACACTTATACGGCCGGAAGCAGTATTCTCCGATCTCAGGAACTTCGTTCAGCTTGTCAGATCCATAAACTACGCGCGAAATTTCATTCGTGCTGTCTTCGACCATCTGCTGAAGGTTTCTGACTTCATCAGTGACTTCCTTGTCAATGAAGTATTCACGAGGATCGATGTCTCCGTGCTTTACAAAGTCTTTATTGACAAACAGAAGATGTGCAGCATCAACAGTGTATCCACAGTGTTCCAGGACATAAACCTGGAAAGCAAGATCAAGATAAAAGATGTCCTTGATCTTTGTGGCGGACTTCACTTCAAATACTTCGACGTGCTTGTTCGGAAGCAGATGAAGGATATCCACTGCGGCAAAAAGGCGATTCACCAGAAATGCAGCTTCGCAGATGTAGGACTTACCGGCATTGATATACCTGATAGTTTCGTTCAGCTTGTCAACGTTGGACTTGCCAACAACTGTTACGCTGTCTGCAAAGTATGTCCGGGCAAGATCGTGGACAGCCTGTCCATTGTCCATAACATACTCAATGTCCAAAGGAGCAGCCATCTGCTTGCAGGTAAGCTCATATGCTGTAGCTCGGTTGCAGAGATAACCAGTTGTAAATGCTGTTTTACTAATAATATTCCTCATAATGTACCCTTTCTGTATTAAATACAAAAAACTATTGTAGCTAATCATAATTATATCACCTTTTTGAGTTTACGTAAATACTTTACTTAAAAATGGATTTATAACAATTTTAGGTATATTTTACATATATATTGCATTAATACTTTAAAGTCTTGGCTAAACCATTAGTCAATTTGCACTTTTATGTAAACCATGCTATAATAATTGTAGATGTAGTTAATTTAGTAACTTGTAAAATCCTCTATTATTTTTCATGAGGAACTTATTTCACTTATATTAGGAGGAAACTATGAGAAGACAGAGATCTCGTTTCAACGGATTTGAAGAAACCAACCTCGAGAGAGCAGTGAAGCTCGCAGGAACAAAAAATCCTGTGGCACAGAGCGTATTACACAAATTGCTCTTCTGGGCAGGAGATTTGAGTTACATCTATCTCAACAAGATCGACCAGCTGGGCCTTTATGGGAACCGTATTGAAATGCTTATCGTGGCATGTGAGTGGGACCTGGATCTGTTTATTAATACCGTAGACTCTCTCTATGACAAGCTCAGTAACAAGATGATTTCCCAGGATCAGATCATCAGAATGAAAACCCAGGAGGACTTCGACAAGCTTGTGAATGGATAATTCCCTGCTCATAGTCTACAAGTAATCCTACAATCAGCAATAAACCCTCAACTGAATGCGTATTCAGTTGGGGGTTGTTGTTTTGCATATTTCAATAGTTTCTTTTGTTTCTAATCTTTTGCTGAGTAATTCTTTATATTCTTAGAAAAGGTTTTAATTTTCTATACAATTTTTTAAATATTCTTGCATGCTACCATCACATGCATAAATGAAACAGCCTTTTATTCCACGCTCCAATAATACTTTGTAAGTATTTATTATATAGTTTTGTACAATCCTTTCCTCTGTTCCTCTTTTTACATTTGCATCTTGTAATTCATTAATATTTACTTCTATTTTATTCTTTTCCTTATTATATTTTAAATCTGGTCCTATAATGACGCCAACATAATTTAAATCATATCCTTGTACTGTATGCACACAACCTATTTCATTTACTGCATTACTCGATAATATCCATCTAGAACTAGTACGATTCCATACATACTTTTTTCCATTGAAGTTAAAATCATATAAGTCGTTTTTTTCTATTTCTTCATCTGTTTTGTTTTTTGACTTCCATACCCAGTCGTAGCCAGCTACAGTTCTACATAGCCCATATTCTTTATTTAATTCTTTAATTCTCTTTATCATTTCATTAGGATCGTCAAATACTTTTATATCAAAGTTTTCAGATGATTCTATTTTATTTTTCAAAGAGCATTTAAACAATTTATCAACACTATCTAAAAATAGTTCACCAGATTTGCACCTTAACTGAGTTGTTAATGCGTAACACTTATTGCTATTTTCTTCTATTATTTTATCCATCTTATCTTTAGAAATATCTGATCCCTTAATTGTTTGATTTCCATCATAAAATAACACATTATACTTTGATTTCATACTTATCCAATCAAGCTGTGTTGCAGTATTTTCATCAATCCCAAGTTGTCTACATTTTTCTTTAAAGTTTCCCATATTAGCTATGTTTTTGTATTTTGCTAACCTATGAGTTTCATCACAAATAATAACATCATAATCATCTTTAACTACATCTCCAGGGCCTATCACAACACCTTTAAATTTTTTCTTATCTATTGATTGGAAAACTGAGTTTATCGTATTTCTAAGTGATGTCATTGGAATAACAAATCCTATTCTTATTTTTCCTTTTTCAAACACATACTTTCTTAATCTATGCATTGTTCTATAATATTCTGACAACATTTCTGTATCATCATCTTCTCTAACTATATCAGTATAATCACTATTACCATTTATAATATTATAAATTATACTAATTGCCAAAATAGTCTTACCTGTTCCAGCTAGTCCTGTAATTATAGAAGTCTTATTATCAGTTTTTCCTTCTAGACAATCTAATATATTGTTTATTATTTGGCACATTATCTCCTCTTGCTCCTCAGTAAGAGATATAAAAGGAGAAAATTTATAAATATCAGAATTAATAATATGATTGTATGAATTAATAACTAATTTTTTATTTTGAAGTATTCTCCATATTTCTTCCAACTTATTTAAGTACATCTCTCGTTGATAATAATTATGCTTCGAAGATTGTCCATTATTTTTATTAATTATTCCATTATTAGAAGCAAATCTACTATCAGCATAAAACATACGTATAAGACTTTGCTCAATATCTAATACTGCAGATTTATTAAATTTCTCATCAAATATAATATTTATAATTTTTAAAAAATCCTTTTCTGGATTTTTTAAATGCTGCTTCATTCTTTCTCTAACATTTGATGTTTCCCCAATATATACTTTCTTTTCATTATTAATTAAATATACTACTGGCCAATTAATATACTTTGTATTAATTAAATTCACAGCCTCTTCATCAAAATTATATTCTTTTATTTCAAAATCTCGACTCATTGTTTTACCCCTATTTAAAGTTTATTATATTTCGTACTCACACCTTTTGCTTTTTCCACAGGATACTTTTTTCTCGTTTTATCCAACTTTTTTCTTATTATTTCTTCAGGATTCACATCAAGCTTTTTCGCCATCATCAAACAATAAGTAAAAACATCTGCAAGTTCTTCATTTACTTCATCCTTGTTATAGTTGTTATTCCATTGAAAACATTCTAATAATTCTCCTGCTTCAATTGAAATCGATTTAGCTAAATTTTCGGGAGAATGAAATTGGTCCCAATCTCTTTCTTTATTAAATTCATCTATTTCTTTCATTAATTCTTCCATATAACTGTCTTTCCTCTCTGTTTTTACTTCATACTGCTTTTATATCATAAATAACTGTCATTCTCAATAATAACGTAAAAATTCATATTTTATGCTACTTTTTTATTTTATGATACTATAAATCAATATTGAAAATGCAAAAGAGCAAGCTATTAGTTTTAACTTACTCTTTTTTCATTTTGTTATAATCAGTTTTTCTATTTTAAATTCTTAGTTAATAATCATTAAATTAGTTTTTTTAATAGTTGTTTTAATTTAATAATCTCATCTTTTGATAAGTTTATTCGAAATCAACTCTTCAGTTTTATTCTCAGTTGTATTGAGTATTATACTCATAATTTTCTTCTTTTAATCCCCAATTATATCTATTTAGTTCTTTAATTTTCTTAGAAATAATACTCATTCTACTTTGAGCATTATCACTTGGAATAATGTTAGTATTTATATAATCCACTTGTTTAAAAATTTCTTCAAGCACATTAACAACTATGCTATTTCCTGCTAATTTATATAATTTATCTCTAGTATAAAATTTTTTGTCATCTTTACTAAATATTGGTTCGGATATAATACTATCAAAATCTTTTTCCTCAAATCCCATAAGCAAGAAGCATTCTCTAGGTGTTAAGAACCTATATTGGCATTTATTTTTATCACCAATATTATAATCAATAACTCCAGAATTTGGATGTCTATCTTGTTTTGTAGTTACAGTTGGTACAATTAATTCATCATTTACCTTACCATTTTCTATTATTTTAACATTATCCTTATATATCTCTCTTCTTGAAGGTGTGTCATTAGCTTGACATTCATCAGCTTCCTTCTTGTACTTACTATCATTATAATTATCTTTAATATAATACTTTAGTTTTTTACATTTTTTAGGATAAAAATGTTTTTCTAAATTATTAGCAAAAAAGAATTGTTCTACTCTTTCACGAATATCTAAAGTTTTACATAAAACACTTAACATATATGTTCTTACACGTTTTTGTGGAACTCCAAAATTAGATGCATTTAACGTAAAGACTTCATTAAAATATCCCATTTTTTCTAATGATTTTTGCCAATCATTAAAATTAGCTATATTTCTTGCTCCAATAATATTGCTAACATTTTCCATCAACAACATTTTAGGAAGTTCTAAACCAGTATTGTATCTTTCAAGTAATATTCTTTCTACTTCCCATAACATTCCTGATCTATTATGTGCATTTCTATCGATTCCACTTTTATTACCATGCCAATACCCTGCAACTGATAAATCTTGGCAAGGAAACGAATATGTTAATAAATCAATATTATTAGGTAAGTCTTTTCCTTTTACATCTACAATACTCACTAAATTCTTGCTTCGCTCTATAGCAGATAGTAATCTTCTTAAAAAATCTTCATTAAACTTACTTAAACGACTATTAGATATTGGCTTTTTACCGTCTTCACTTAATGTGTATTTTTCTAATTTATCTAATAATTCCTTTTTACTCATTTTTTTATACTTATCATATTCTTGTTTTCCGTTATGAATCAAATCATAAGCAATAATTGCATAAATATCCCAATCAACCGTACATATTATTTCATGATCTATATATAAATTTTCTAGTGCTTTTGCTTGACTTCCAATTCCACTAAAAGCTTCAACAACCTTTAACATTATCTCTCCCCTTAATATTGCATCTTTCTATTTGGTTCTATTCCATTTAAACTAATCGTATATTGAATATTTGTTATACTAGAAGATAAATTTACAAAGCTGTCTGCTGTAATTTTAGGAAAGTTTTCATCAATAATATACTCATTAATCTCTAATACTTTATATCCTTTATTTCTAGTTTCTGAATTATAATTCATCAGTCTCTCTTCAATTTTCTCTGTATTGTATCCTAATTTTTTTATTTTTTCAACCACTGTATTAATAGATAAACCGTTAAGTTCTTCTTCTAATCTAACAAATATCAAATATAATTTTTTCCCGTTTATTGTATTTTGAAATTGATATAAACTATGAACTGTAAAATAAGAATCACTTCTTATTTGAGTCGTTTTCACTTCATAATTAGCTTCTTCTGATTCAATATCGACACTTCCGCAATTAGTTAATTCGACTTTTTTATTTTCACGCAATAACAATTCTAAGGCAATTAGTTCACCTAAATAACTATATATATCTTCAGAAGCAAATTTATTTCCTAAAAGTTTTTTCCATCTATCTGTCCAATTTTTAGGATTTTCTATTATCTTATTTCTATTTTCTATTCCTAAAAAATCTAAACATAATAATCTAAATTCCTGTGAATCATAGTCTTTATTTGCAATTAGTTCAATTAAACTGTGTTCTTTCCCTTGAAAAAATCTATTAACAGTTTGTATTTTTATATTTTCAAATTTTTCAACATATTTTTCATCAAACATACCCTCATACTCTACTTCTATTGCCACACCTCTCCATGAATTTTCTATTACCACGTATGTTTTTCCGTCTTGATGTTCTATTGGTAAACACATTTGCTTTCCTCGAGCAATTAAAATCTTATTTTTAATCTCACTTTCTAATAAATCCATCTATTATTCCCCTCTTATTTCTAGAATTAGACTTTCTACATATCCTTCAATGCCACCTTTTACTAAATATGGATTTACCACTTTAGATCTAGCACTATTCAACACTAATAATTTTCTAAACTCTATTGGATTAATAGCTTTTTCATATTTTTGTTTCATAATGCATCTATATAATTGTACTTTATATCCATTTAGTCCTGAACGCTCAACTAATTGAGCAATTGTATCAGTAGTATTATCTAGCAATATATCTCTTGTTTCATCTAGATCTCCTGTCCAAGAAAGAAAAATATACCACCATAATATTTTTAAATATAATCTTCTACTTACACTATAAAATCTATCTGTATTATTTTTTCCCCAACGAAAAGCAATTAAATCTGGAATAACTTCTATTTGAATATATCTCCATATACTATCATTACTTGCTTCTCGTTCATTCATTGCATATTCACCATTAGAAAAAAAATCAAATATTTTTAAGCCAAATGCAAGATCAAAGTCGTAAGCCACATTCTTATTATTAAGTAATTCATTTTCTTTTATATTTACTTCTAATAAACTTTGCCTAAACATTCTATTTAATTCTATTCTAATATTTTGATATGCAATATCATCAAATCCAGGTTTTATTTCTTCTTTATCTAGTATATACTCATTGTGATATATTTGCGCTTCGCCTTTTGACAATTCTCTCCAATTCATAATATCCCTCTTACTTAATAATTCTATCTATCTCTGTTCTAACTTTATTTGATAATAAAACAGGATTATTTATTTCATTAGTTATCTTAAAAGATTCCACAATATACTTTATATAATATGCCAAACTTCCCAAAATTAATTCTTCATCATTTAATTTTACAATATTTGTAATTCCATCTTGCCTGTTAACATATAGTAATAAATTAAAAAAGAAACTAGATAATATTTCTTTCCAAATAATAGAATTCTTATCAGAAATTTTATCTATTTCTAAATACTTAAAACCATTATTTAAGGAATTAATCTGTAAACTCACAGTTTTTATAGAAAACTCATCATCATATATACTATCATAGTTAATCTTCATATTCCATAATGGCCCGTTTTCTACCTTAACTATTTCTATAGGGAAAATTGAACCTTTTCCTTCTACAACTATATTTTTACTAACTAGTATTCCCAAAGATGTGCCAACTTCACTTGCAAATATTGAATTTTCTACAAATGAATCCTTTATATATAAAATAACATCTATATAAAAATCAATATATAACTGAGATTTTCCAAATTCAATTTCAAACTCATAATTAGTATTTCCATCTTTAAATCTTTTTTCTCCAATTTCTTTTGTAAATGTCATACTAGTATTTTTTGAATTAACAGTAACAGCTAATCCTAATATAGTATCTTCATCAACAATTTTATTAGTTGTAAATAATGAGTCTAAATTATCAATAGATAAACTTCCTTTTATATTAATATTATATGACTTAGGATTCCAAAACCCACAAGGATCATCACAATATATTATATTAGAATCATTTTCATCAACATTAAAATTTAATATTGATAACTTATTGTTTTCATTTAAATAATTGCCTTTTACCGTTAAATCTATGCTTAAATTTTTTTTATTATCATCATTTAATATCGGAAAGCTTTCAATTACAGTTTTATTGCTCATCATTTCCTCCTTTATCTATTGATACCTCTATTTTTTTATCATAATACTCGTATTCCATCTTTCCTTTTAAAGAAATAATTTCACTATTAATTATTTCTATAGAAAATCCATACCAAACTCCCATTTTACTTGTGATTAATTTTCTAAAATTATAATACTCTGTTGTTTTATTTTGATTTATAGTTTGATCTAACTTAACAATACTTCCATCTAACATTGTTAAAGACTCAATATATATAGCTTTTATAGCAACAGGAAATTCTAATCCCTCTTCTTCCCATTTATTAGCTTTTATATTATTTCCATCAGTATTGATTGAAAATCTATATTGTACTTTTCTTTCTGAAGGTGCTATTTTTAAAACTAAATTTTTTATCCATGATAAATTTTCATTATTATATTCTAGTCCAAATAATTCCATTGAAGACATTCTAATCTTTGAACTAAAATTAGAAGTAGAATTTGTTTTTCCGCCTCCTGAAATTGTAGTGGTAGGCTTTTTACCAAAACCTTTTTTAGGTAAGAACAATTCAGCTAATCTTCTATTTAATTCTGTTCCCACTCCAAGTTCAGCTTTAGCAGCACTTTTTTCAAATTTTTTGTTTATTCTATTTTTTATATTTGTTTGAATTTTAGAAACTATTTTTAAATTACTTAAGTCTAATACATATCCACTTTTAAGAGTATAATCTGATGTATCTACCCATTCCATATGATCTGCTTTTTCTCCGGCACGCAGATATTCTTCTAAAGATATTTTTTCATTGCATTCTATAGAATTTATTATATTATTAGAATTTGGTATAAATAAGCCAATCAAAAAACTATCTTCTTCACAAGAAACAATACCACTAGTCCAAGAGCCATCAATATCATATTTCAATATCATCCCAGGTTTCCTACAAAAACATATAATATTATTAGCTGTGTATTCAGAATTGTCTACAATATTATTTATTTGAGTATATGGACTAGGCTCATTTCCAAATTGTTCCATTTTTAACTTCTCTTTGGAAACAACTGTATAATACAATACTCCTGCCTCATTAGAACCTTCAAACATTTTTACTAAATTAATACTCTCTTCATTTATTATAATGTTTTCTATTAAAGTACTTTCATCGTGTCTATATAAGTCATTTACTATTTTAAATAGTGGTAATCCATCCTTAAATAAAGAAAATTCTTCACCATTAATATATAAATTTATACCATCTTCAACATCTTCAAATTTGCTTTTTAACTTAGTTGAATACCATCTTTGAACAGCCACTGAAAAATAATCACTTATTGAATTACACCACCATGGCATCATCTCTTTACTTGTTGTAGTTTCTTTTAATAATTTTTCTTCATTTACATATGGGATAATAACTGTTGTACCAGTTTCATTTTCTCCATATGGAAGTATATTAAAACAATTTAGAATTTCATTTATTTCATCTTCATTTGTTATAGGTTCTATTCTTTCTTCCTGTCTACTTCTGTTAATCGTTCCCCACCAAGCCATTCCTGTTCTTGGTCCAAACTCATTTTCATATGCACCTACCAATATACCGTCTGCTTTTTTTTCATCTTCAATTAATGAAGCCATTAATCTTGATTGATATTCGCCATTGTATTTTACTCTAGAATAATAAATAACTAATCCAATGCCCAATCTATAATAAATTGTTTTTCCATATCCCCAAGATCCACCCGCATTACTTTTTTCTTGAGCTTTTCCTATACTTGTAATAAGATTCAAAAACCTACCGTAGTTCTCTTCTGAAACATTGTCAATATTTATTTCTCCAGTTAGTCCTACTGTATTACTGTCTTTAACACTAATAAATTTTGAATTCTTTTCATACACATTTTCTAATTTATTTTCAATTTTATTAAACTTTTTACTTAACTGATTAGAATCAAAATCACCAACATTTATTTCTGCTCTAATAAAAGTTTTATCATCTCTTTTAGCATCACTTGAGTTTTGTAATACTTCTCTAATAAACAAATCTAATTTAGGCATAGCATTATTTTGCATTCCTCTTAATGCGCTTCCTCCGCCCATTACCATATTACCAATTTTTAATGTTTGAATTTCCATTTTTAATCATCACTTTCTTCTACATTCATTATATCATCAAAAGATAATTGAACAGTAATCGACTGTACATAATCTTTTAAAGGTTTTCCAGGCAAAAACAAATATAGACCAATCAAATCAGTATTAGAATCTAAATTCATTTTATTCTTATTTTTACCATTATACTTTGAATTTTTATCAACTCTATATATAATCAATTGTGGTTCATTAATTGCTTCTCTATAAGATATCATTTCTTTTTCAGAATCTAATTGTTTATCTTTTCTTTCTATATAATCTATATCTGACAAAATGTCCTTTGTACTTCTCAAAGCACCAATATCAAAATATTTATCACTCATATTCTTTGTTTTTCTAATAGTACGTGACACTTTATATAATTTATTATCATCTACATGCCAATAATCTGTTTCATTATTTTCTTTTATTCCTGCTACTATGATATTCCATCTTTTTACATAAGGCTCTTCCGTTTTATCTATCCACTCACAAAAACTACTTATATTACTAAAAAACCTATCTCTTTTAGAAAATTGGAATTTTAATAAATAATTCTTGATTTTTTCAAATTCAATTTTTCTAATATAAATATTTGCTGAATCTTCACATTTTTTCCAATCAGTGAATGAATTTAAAAACTTTTCTGTCAAATCTATATTTTCCAAATTCATCTCATCATTTCTTTCAAATATAGTTGTTTGAGATTTTGCTCCCATATAATTCATATCTTGAACAGTAGCTGAATGCATTTTATTTTTTGACGTAATTTTCAATTTAGTATTCCATGATGTCTTAATGATTGGACCATATTGACTAGGCAATATTCTATCTTTTTCATATTTTTTTAAATCTTCTCTCAATGCGATTTCAATTTGAGTTAAATCAATAAAATTTTGTAATGTCTTTTGATCCATCCATATTCTAGGCAACAATTCATACCCTATTCTATATCCAAACCATCTCCCCATTTGCATTAGTGTATCCATTTGATTACCAGATCTACAAAAATATGATGTAGTTAGTCCTTCAATTGTTAATCCTCTAGCTAAAGTATCTCCACCAATTACAATAAATGCAGTAGCAAAATCAACATTAGTATCTTTAGTTGGATATGCCAATCTAGCATATTCATCTCCTAGTATTTGGCCATTAATTGAACAATTATCTATTACTGTATGAATTCCTCTCGAATAAACTATATTATTTTTTTCATCTAATTTCATATAATTAGGTTCTTTTAATAGTATTTCCATTATATAAGATTTTATATTATCAAATAGAGGATAATCTTCAATCTCTTTTCTATAGTTTTTTAAAACTCTTATAACATCTTCTATGGTTAGCTTTCGAATTTCATCTTCATATACTCTTTCGCATCTTTTTAATAAATCGTCTTTGCTAATATTAGAAAACCATTTTTTTATAGCATTAGACATATTCATATGGCTATCAATTTTTCTACTAGTATGTATTAACATACTTACTGGTTTAACTATTTTTTTATACCTAAAAATAGCAACTGTGCAAATAAACCAACAAATAGCATCAATCAGTGAATTGGGGATTATACTAGATTCACCTTTTTCAATATTTCTTATTTCTTCTAAATCGTTATCAATCTCGTACTCTTTTTCATAATCATTGAAATCATATTTTGAACTTATTATTCTTTTAATGTTAAGTCCTTCAACTATGTCTTCATTATCTGATTCTCTATTACCAAATATTTCTTGCGGTCCTATATATTGCGTTGATTTGGGTAATGTATATATGAAATCTTTTGGATATAAACTTTCTGGTGTTCCTTCATTTAAAAAATTAGCATATGGAGTTGCTGTATATCCAACATAATTCATTGCTTCTAATTTTTTATCATTATGTTGATTTACTAAATCAACTATTAGCTGATTAATTTTTGATCTTTCTTCATCTGATATATCCTTAGTATTGATACTAGCTTGATCTGCTTCATCATCTATCAATATTACTCGAGCATTTGCTAGATTTTGTGCTGAGCTTTCAAATATCCAATCTTTTAAGTCCTTTAATCTTTTCGAATTTTTTAAACAAACAGTTACAACTCTTTGTCCATTATTAATACTTTCATATAAATTATCTTTTCCTATATTAGGCGAAAACATCCAATGTATGTTTCCATTTGAACCATACTTTATGTCATTTTCTAACCTCTGTAAATTCTGCTGTCTTAAATTTTCTAAAGTGCCAGATAAAATAACAAATAAATTCCATCCCCAATCTGCAGCCATTGCTATTAATGCTTCTATACTCGTTGTTTTTCCAGACTGTACATAGCCCATTACCATACCTTTTTTTGAATCGTCTCCCGTTGATAATGAAAGATTATTAATTATTCTTATCGTTTGTCTTTCCATTCCTGCAAGTTCTTCTATAGTATATATGCCTTTTGCATATAATTTCTTTTTTAGTATTTGCCATGATGACCTAGGACTATTAGGAACTGTCAATAAATTTCTTTCTCCAGTTGTTAATTCTGTTCCTACATCAAAAGGAATCGTTCCATCTTCAATATGTTTAACGAAATCTAAGAGTTTATCCCAATATTTTTCGTCTTTTTCCCTAATATTGGGATTTATTATTTTTAGCAACTCTATTTCACTTAGTATATCCCATGATGTGCCAGTTTCTCTTAAATTAGTAATAAATCTTAAAATATCATTATACTCGTCTTTAGAAAATTCAACTTCCCAAAATTCAATTTCTTCCACTATTATCTCCTCATAAATAAAACTCTTTCTCATATTTTTATATCATAAGATTCATTTTGACTCAATAACCATAACTAAAAAATGCAATCTATTTAAAAAATACTTCTTAGTTGATTACATTTTTAAAACTGTTGCAATCTAATGAGCTTGGCAACCTCCTTTTCGAATCCATCCCATCTTCTTTAAACACAAAAAAAGAAGACAAAATCAAATCTTGTCTTCTTTTTGGTGGGCAGGAACAGTGTACACTATTGATTTTACTGTTTTTTTTATACCTTCGTCTTGGTGGTTGAAATAAATGCTATTTGAAGCAAAACGACATCAATTGAAGTTTTAGTTGATAAATAGCATATTTCAAGCACTTTTTGATTCATTTTAATTTTGCACTTTTTAAAAGGGATTCGAAAGGGATTTTTTCCCTTCGCACACGAGGAACTTTTTAAAGTTCCATAGTGTGTTATGGAACTTTTCAAAAAGTAGATTCTATTATGACTTTTTGGGGAGTTCCATTACTAGCCAGAAAAATAATAAATCAGTTATAAGTTGATTTATTATTTTTCGTTCGAAAGGAGATAATTAGAATGAGAAGTACAAACTATGAATTTATAAAATGCTACATTGATCCTGCTGGAGGATTTCAAATAATAAATCCAATTAAGGAGGTGACTCAAGATGAGTTATGCAATAATAAGAAACGAAAAGTACACAAAAGATCAAATGATAAAACTTGCACCTCACAACGAAAGAGTAAAAAAAGAGTATTCAAATAAAAATATTGATATGACTAAAACGTATCAAAACTATCATTTAAAAAAGCCTCAGTTTAGTAATTACTATAAGGAATTCAAAAGACTAAAAGAAGAAAATAATTTAAAAGGACAACTTCATAAAAATAGTATATATGCTTGTGAAATGATAATAACATCAGACAAGTATTTTTTTATGTCTATTGGAGAAAAAGAAACTAAAAAATACTTTCAAACAGCTTATGAATTTATATGTAACTTCAATAATCTAGGTGAAGAAAATATTATTTCTGCCGTAGTACACATGGATGAAGAAACTCCTCACATGCATATTACTTATATTCCTGTTGTAGACTCAAAAGATAAACAAGGAAATGATATTCGCAAAATAGGTGGATATGACTTTTGGAAAGAAAGAAATAGTTATATGAAACTGCAGGATGATTTTTATGAATATGTTAGTTTAAATGGATTTAATTTAGAACGCGGAAAACCTAACCCAAATAGAAACTATAAAACTGTTGAAGAACTCAAAGAATTAACTAACTTTTATGAGAGTAAAAAAATAGAAAAAGAATTAAGTAATACTCTCTCTCCTATATATACATCTATTAAATCATTTATGAACTATGAAGAATTTACCCCCGAATCAATTGATCAAAAATTATTACAACCACTACTTCACGAAAACAATAAACTAATGAATGAAATTAAAAATTTAAAACTAAAAATTACCAAAATTCAAAATACCATTGATGAATACAATGATATAAAAGAACAAAATGAATATCTTATAGAAACTATCAAATTTCAAAAATCTCAAATTGATGTATATGAAAATCTGATTGTTAGACTTAATAATGAAAAAGAATTAATTACTGAGAAATGTAAAATATTAGGAATTAATTTAGAAGACATGGAAAAAGGTCAAGTATAAACTTGACCTTTTTTATTATCTATTTCTTCAATATAATTTTTTCCAATTTATGTGCTATTTGATATAAAGTATTTGCTCCTTCTAAATCTCCATTTAGATCTTCTAATGCTGAATATAATATTTTTCGCTTTGAAGGATTAGAGTTATTAGGGACTTCTATGTTAGTTTTCTTTTCAAAAATACCTAAAGTGCCATCATTTTTAGTTTTTGAATAATAATCTTTATTGGTCAAACTTGAATGAAACTCTATGTTTTTGAAATGATGTCTATTTTTTGATAATTTTATTGCTTCATTACTTTCATTAATTTCTTCTTGAGTTTCCTTCCACAAATGTAATCTACTTTTAGTTCCTGTAAATTCCGCCAAATTTTCAAATGCCGAATATATTTCTTCTGGTTTTATATGATAAAATTCTCTTTTTCTAATTTTACTTCCATCATTCTCGACACTTCTTAATTCAGGATTAATTGTATCTAAAAAATTATGGAACTTCATATCACTTAATCTTTCTGTAACATCATATGTAGCATATATACGAAACGAAAATGGAACAGCTTCAGAACTATTTAATTGTTTTAATCTAGCTTCAACATCATCAGCATATCCAATTTTTACATAATCCGGAAAAGATGGATTCACTAATATATAAACTACCCCTACATATTCATTTTTCATTTTTTACTCCTATCTTTTTTATTCCTCTTTTTCATCATTTTTTAATAATTTATATACTTCAGGTGCAAAAATTCCTAAAACTTTTTTCTTTATTTCCTCATTACTTAATAATAAACTAAAGAAATCTTTATTTTGCTCTAAACCTTCAATTAATGCATCATCAATATCATCAAAATATGCAAATTCAAAATCTTTTTCGGAATTATTTTTAGCTGATGTTTTTAGTTTATCAGATTTTAATAAAATATCCTTAATTTGCAACATTGCCTTAACTGCAACATCATTGTCGTAATTTTTTCCTGCAATACTGTTAATCTCTGCAATTATCTGTGATAATCGTTCAACTTTATCTTCTGTCAATCCAAAATTTTCTGCTGTAGGTAATTTAGTAATTGGATTTGACTTTAATTTAGGTTTTATATGCTCTTCTTCCTTCTTTTGAACAAAATTAATTGCTTTAATCTTTCCATCTAAATTAAAGCCACCACCTGGATGTTTAATATTTATATATGATAAAAGCAAGTTTATAAAATTATACTTCTTATGTATTTCAATATCTTCAAAACATGATACTTGTATTAAAAACTCGTAAAATCTAACAAAACTTCTACATGAAATAATAAATTCTCGTTGTTTTATTTCTTCTATATCTTCTAACACCCTTTTTGTTTTTTGGAAAACAAATGTTAATTTGTTCTTTTCTTTAGCTTGAATTTTATCTCCATATATAAGTTCATTTACATCATCAATATCTAATGGATCTATTACGAAGAAGCCGTCAATCTTAGCCTCTAAATCGTAAATTGCTGTTGGAGTTACAGAATTAGACAATAGTGTTGTCGTATAATATGTTTCAAAAGCTCTTTCTATGTCTTCATAATCATTAACAAAATCTAAAATGAATGTTTTTTTATCGTATGGAGGACATATTCTATTTAGTCTAGATAATGTTTGAACAGCATTAACTCCTCTCAATTTTTTTAATATATACATTGCACATAATTTAGGTTGATCAAATCCAGTTTGGTATTTATTTGCAACTAACAAAACTTGATAATCCCCTTTGTCAAAAATGATAGGTAATTTATCTTCTGAAAAGCCATTCATTCCGGTTTCTGTATATTCTTTGTTATCTTCTTTTAATGTAACCTTTCCAGAAAATGCAACTAGTGCATGAATATCTGTATATCCTTTTCTTGAAATATAATCTTCTAATGCCTTTTTATACTTTACAGCTCCTTCCCTAGAAGAAGTGATAACCATTGCTTTTGCATTGCCTCCAAGTTCTTGCATAACCGTTGTCCTAAAATGTTCAACAATTACTTCAATTCTTTGTGATATATTGGTCTCATGTAATTCTACAAATCTAGCTATCTGTCTCTTGGCATCATTTGTTTTACATCTCGGATCATCTTCAATTTCTTTATTTATCTGATAGTATGTTTTATATGTTGTATAATTTTGCAACACATCCAAAATAAATCCTTCTTCAATAGCTTGTTTCATAGAATAAATATGAAAAGCTTCTTTCTGTCCTTTCTTATTTAATCTTCCAAACAATTCTAAAGTAGTAGGTTTAGGAGTTGCTGTAAATGCAAACATCGAAATATTGTCTTGTTTTCCGTGTTTTAATATTTCATCTGTAATAATATCTTCAGTAGAATAATCATCGTTATTATCTCCTGAAGCTAAAGTTTTAGTTACTGCAGCCATATCTTTTCCTGCAGTAGATGAATGTGCTTCATCTATTATAACAGCAAACTTTTTCTCTTTTAAACTATCCACTTCATTAACTATATATGGAAATTTTTGAATAGTGGTAGCTATTATTTTTGTATTACCATTTAATGCAATAGCTAAATCTGCAGATGTACATTTATCATTCATAACTTTAATTAACCCTGATTTATGCTCCATCCCCATAATAGCATTCTGTAATTGTCTATCAACAACTATTTTATCGGTAATTATTATTATATTATCAAATATAATATTATTATCAGTATCGTGTAATGAAGCTAATCGATATGCTAACCAAGCTATAGAATTTGTTTTTCCAGATCCAGCACTATGTTGAATCAAATAATTTCTAGAAGATTTATTTTCTAAAACATCTTCTAATAATTTATGAATTACATCCCTTTGATGAAATCTTGGAAAAATAATCTTTTCCTTTTTGCGTTTTTTATCATTAAACTCATCATATTCTTCTTTAATCTCCACAAATATGAATTTACTTATTAATTCTATTATTGAATCTTTGCTTAAAACATCTTCCCACATATAAGATACACTATACTTGTCATCATATATTGGATTTCCTGCGCCAGAGAATATTCCATCTCCATTTCCTTTGTTAAAAGGCAAGAAAAATGTATCTTCTCCTTCAAGTTTAGTTGTCATATACACCTGTTCTAAATCCATTGCAAAATTAACCAATGCACCACATTTAAATAGAAATAACCTAGTTTTAGGATTCCTTTCAGTTCTGTATTGATATATTGCATCTTCATAAGACTGTCCTGCTAAATTACACTTTAATTCAAATGTCATTATCGCAAAACCATTTAAAAAAATAACAACATCTATACGTTCTTTATCGCTTGCCCATATTTCCTCCGCAACTGAAAAAATATTTTGACTATATTTTTTGTTTAAATCCTTATTAAAAGCTGTTGCAGGCTTTTTATACATTAAATCTAAGTGTGTATTAGAAAAATCAATACCGTGTTTAAGAATTTCTAATAAACCACTATTCTTTTTTGACATCTCCATATTAATATAATTAACTAGTGTATCTTCAAAATCATTTTTATACAGCTTTCTCAAAGAATCCATTTTTTCTTTTTGAGTATTATCTAAAAACTTAATTAACAATTCTCTATCTAAAGAATATAATCTATCAAAATCAGAATTTTTTCTTATTATATAACCGTGGTTATCATGTAAATAATTCAAAATAAATTTTTGATATTGCTTCTCTGATAATATAGTATTCATATGTTAATCTCCTTTTTTCCAGTCACTATTTCAAAAATTAATGATTTCTTAAAATCATTTATCTTATTTAATTGATTGTCTTTCATTTCAATCAATAAATCAATTTTTTGTGTTATTCTATCAAGTTCTTTTGCAATACTTCTTTGTTCATCTATACTAGGTTTAATTATTGGTAAATTTAACAAATCACTAACATTCAAACTACTTCTGACTCCTGAATCTCCTAAAGCATTAAATACTTCATTATGCCACATCATCAAGAAAAAATATTCAGCATATTCTGGAATAATATTTCCATTGCTGTGTAAAATAATGTAAGCTGGTGATACTAATCCGTCAAACTTTGACAATCCAACTCTACTAGTAGAAACATTTTGCAAATCAATTAGTTTAAAAACTAATTCATTTTTTTCTAGTAACTGATATGTTTCAAAGTCCTTAGGTTGAAGTCCTTCCGCATCTTCTTTGTCTCTATGAACTACTCCTTTTAGTGTTAAAGCTAATCTATCGTATTTATCAGCATTAATACCAGGAATATACTTTTTATTATAAAAGCTATATTTTACTTTTTCAACTTTCCAGCTTTCAGGAATCAATCCAACATAACCAATATTAGAATCTTTATAAGTAGTTGATTCTGTAATTCCTTTAGTTACATATTTCGTTATTATTGATTTTTTATATAATACTAATTTTTCTTTTTCTTCTTCTACATTTTTCTTTAATCCATCAATCTTCTCAAGATACTCTTTAAGATATTTTGCAATTGTTTCTTGCTCTTTTAATGGAGGAACTGGTACGTCAATATGTTTCATATCTTGCCAAGTTGTAGTCCACAAATCATCAACAATTCCATGTCCCCATTTATAAAATTCATCTGCAAATTGTATAGTATGAAACAAATAATTATAATAACTAGGATTCATTTTTTCTCTTGGTTTCATAATAATATTAATTAATGATACAGATCCATCATAATCAGATATTCCGCATGACCCCCTTCTGTCTGATCTGCTATTAATTGCAAAATCTCCTTTTTTCACTAGCTTTCTATCATCATGAGCATTAGTTTTTGCTGCATTATCTAATTGAGGTAAAATGCCTTGCATAGTAACTGATAATGGTTGATAATCTTCATCGCTAACTTTTTCATTTCTTAGTTCATATAAAGTATTTATTTTAGAAATACTCCAATGATTTGGGATTTTCCCATACCATGTTTGATTATCTTTATTCATGCTTCATCCCTCCAAATAATTCAGAAATTTGAAAATTAGCCTCTTTTTCTAAATTTAAGATCTCTTCTTTTAACTTGGTTGATGACTCTGTTTCCTTATACTTATAAAAAAGTCTTGTAAAAGGTATTTCTGCCCCTGTTTTTATAATTTTCTTTTTCTTATTTACATCTTCTTCGAAAAAGGCTTCTGCATCTGGGACAAAAGGTAACACCTCTTTTTCCATATATTCATTGATATTCATATTATATGGTACCAATTCTATATCTTTTGTCTCTGCATCGTATAATTTTTCACCTTTTTTGTTTTTTTGAATTTCTGCATTCTTATCTATTATCGATAAACCTTCTGTGATCTTATCCATGTATTTTTTTATTATCTTTTCATCAATACTATTTATAAAAATACTATTCAAAAGCAACTTAAATGAATCAGGATTTAAATAAATCTTATCTTGCATATTATTCTTTAATAAATTAATTATTCTATCATATAATTCTTTATCATAATCATTAAGTTTTTTCTTATCTTTTTCAGAAATTGCTGTTCCCATTTCTTCTAATTCAGCAACTTTTCCTGGATCATAAATATTTTTTAATACATTATTTCTAATTAAACTATTAATTCTTTCTTCTGTTATTGCATAACTTCTTTGTAATGGTTGCATTATAGTATATTCTCGATATAAAAAATCTGTATTATTAAATATCTTAGAATTCTCATTTTCTTTAAAAGAAGAATATAGTTCTGTAATTCTTTTTCTGTCTTTAGGATCAAGTTCATTTTTCTTATATCCAAACGGTTTCCTTAATTTATGATAAATGTTAGACGCATCTATTAATTGTATTTTTCCTTTTCTTTCATCTCTCTTATTCTTTGATAAAATCCATACATAAGTTGCAATTCCAGTGTTATAAAACAAATCTGTAGGTAACTGTATAATAGCTTCTATTAAGTCGTTTTCCAATAAAAATCTTCTAATTTGAGATTCTCCAGAGCCTGTATTTCCTGAAAAAAGTGGTGATCCATTTTCTATTATCGCTGCTCGCCCAATTTTATCATCCATCTTATCTATAGCAGATTGCATAAATAGTAACTGAGAATCTCCTCCACTTGGTAAACCAGCTCCCCATCTTCCATTTGGTGCGTTTTCAAATTCTTTCTTTACTGCATCTTCCTGACCCGCCTTAGCATCATTTCCTGCCCATGGTGTACCAAATGGTGGATTTTCTATAACAAACCTCATCTTAGTTCCAGCAAAGCAGTCCTCCTTAAAAGTATCGGCATGTCTAAAGTTATCGGCGTTTTGCCCTTTAATTAACATCTCTGCTAATCCTATGGCATATGATTGTCCCATAAATTCCTGTCCAAATAATTTAACTTCCGCCGATGGATTATAGTGTTTTAAATAACTATATGCTGTTGATAACATTCCACCTGTTCCACAAGCTTGATCGCACACAGTGATTATCTTTCCATCATCAAAAATATCTTCACATCCTTCAGATATCAATACAGAAATACACATTTTTATAATGTCTCTTCCAGTATAAAATTGTCCTGCATCTACATTTTGGTAAAATCTCCCAATTAAATTTTCAAAAATATATCCCATCTTTATACTATCATATGTTTTAGGATATAAGTCTAGTTCCGAAAAAGCTTTAACTACTGAATATAGACATCCATCTTTTTCCATTTTATCGATATGTTTTGTCATTTCTAACTCTTTCAGAATATCTTGAATATTAGAAGAAAAGCCATTAATATATTCTTTAAAATTTGCAGATATATTATCAGCATCGTTGCACAATTCTTTTAAACTAAATTCACTAGTATTGTAAAATTGATATCCAGATATTTTATACATAGCTTTAGCAGGATAATTATTATTATCTTTAAATTTTTTTACTACTTCATCTTTAGTTTCTTCCAAAGCACATTCGAATCTTCTAATAATAGTCATTGGAATAATAACGTCTCCATATTTATCTGGCATAAATGAGCCTCTTAGTTTATTGGCTATAGACCAAATAAAATTAGCATCTTGTGTTACATCAATCGGATTATCATCCCATAATACATCTATATTTTCTTTCATTACTTTCTCCTTAACCTTCTATTACTCTATAATATTTTATATCATATAGATCATTAAAACTCAATAAATATAACAAAAAATTGCAATATGGTTTGATACTAATTACCAAATAATTGCAATTTTTAAAAATTATAATTCATCAAATTAATTACGATTTCAACTATATGTTTTGTAGTTAAAAAATACGGATTATACTCAACTTTAAATACTACATAAAAATTATTTTTAATTTTTTCGATATTTGCATAGTCAATTGCATATTTTATTTTATTCTTTATAGTATTAAAATTTTTATTTATATTATTATCTTTTAAAAATGATTTTATCTCTTTATCCACAAATATTTCAAAGGGATCTTTTAGATAAATATATATTATTAACTCTCTTAAATACTTTGTTCCTGAGTTAGTTATACTCATTCCCAATTTATCAATTAAAATATCATCAACAAATTCTGAGTATGATATTCTTTTTTCTTTAGTACAAATATCACATTCAGTTTTCATTGATACAACTCCTTTCGAATATATTATACTTTGATTATGTAAACTATTCAAAAGACATAAAATATGCGCTATTTGCATAGAATTATGCAAATAACGCATATAATAGTATGTTTTATCATATTTTTTTCTTCTTTTTTCATATAAAAATGTATTTATCAAGTAAAAAGCACTTTTTTATGCAATTAACGCATATTCTTCAAAATGAAGAAAGAGAGATATTAGAATCTCTCAATCTACAAGCCTATTAGCAACCTCCACTTCCACCGTGGATACGCGATAAACTTCTTTTTTTGTCCTTTTTTCATGCGTTTGAATTCCTTTCTGATGTAGTCGGGCTATATTTTCTTGTAGCATAAGTTATGGAATTCAACACGGGTGATGTGGAACTCGTCAAGATTAGCCACTCTGCGTGGCTCAATCATAACTCTATGTTACAATCGAGCTCACGCTCGGCAAAAAATCTTTCTTAGACTCTTGCAAAACAGTAGTCAGTTTTGTATACCTATATTATATCACAAAAATCGATAAATCTCAATTATAGCAACAATTACAAAAATTACAAACACCTTTTTGATTGAAAAATATAGTTTTTAAGATTATAATTTTTTTATAAGGAGGAATAATACTATGTCTAACTTTGATATTAAAGATTTTGGTGAAAGATTAAGGAACTTTAGAGTTCAAAAAGGATTAACTCAAGAAGCTCTTGCTATGAGTATTGGTAAAAACCAATCTACAATTAGAAGATTTGAAAGTGGTGAAATGATTCCTAATGCAGAAGAAATATATAACATTTGTAGAGAATTAGAAATCTATGAAGCAGATCTATTTAGCAATGATACTATGAATAAACCTAATAATAATGATGATTTTAACAATCCTTTTGGAACAAATAAACTATATGTATACTTTAATGCATATAATTTTAGAACAAGAAAATTTGCTCCTGATAAATACATTTTAGAATTTGAACAAAAACAAAATATCTGCAAAGTAAAGTTTATAGATTCTCATGATGGTCGAATTTATTCAGAAGGTTATTTAAAAACTAATAAAGAAATTGTATTTTGTGTAATGGAAAATTACAAACCAACAAATGCAAGAATGGATACTTCAGTATTCTTGATTAATATTTGTAATGGTACAAATGATTTAATGTTAGGTGGATACTTTGGAACAAATCAAAATTGTGAACCTAGTCTTAGAAAATGTTATTTCTCTAAAAAGAGTATAGATTTCACAAATGATATGGTTGAGAAGCTAAAATTAAACGAACATGAAAGAGAAACATTAGAAAATCAACATGCTTTATATTTAGATATATTTAATAATTAACATTAAAAAATTCCAGTTTATTTAAACTGGAATTTTTTATATTTTATTTTAATTGTCATTCGCTTTTTGAATTAATTCACTTAACTTTTTATAGTCCCACAATAGAATATTATTTTCTTTTGCTAGTTTTTCTGCTTGATTTGTAAAAGTACTATTAGTTAATACAACTCCTATATGACACTTATAAATTGCTTTACTTCCCATTATTTCTTGAATTGCTTTTACTCCAACAGGGGTGCTATATTTTTTACATTGAATAGCATATTTTATTTCTTCCTTAAATGCTATAATATCCGCTCCAAAATCCCCACTTGCCTTTGTAACTTCTACATTTTTAAATCCATTTTTGATTAGTATTTCTTTCATAAAATGCTCGAATTCTAATCCATTCATATTATTCAAGGTTTCTTCAGTAGTCTTATCTAACTTTACTTTGCTTAAATCCTCAGTGAATTCTTCATTTTGAACACTCATAGTTTCCTTATGTTTTTTGTCTATTATTTCACATATAGCTCCAACAAACATCATAAAGACCAAAAATACAATTACTTTAATGTAAAATCGATTATTATCTTCTTTACTCTTCATTTCCTTGATTTCATTAATATTATTTTCCTTTTCGTATTTCTTTTTAAAAACTTCTTTAACCAAATACTCTAATTCATAAGATGCAGAAAAATTCGAATAATAACTATATTCATAATCTCCTACAACTTGAAATGAATAAAACTTTTCACTTACTTCTGAAGGCTTTAATATGTAGTTCAAATCTAAATATTCCCTTAACAAAGTATTACAAATAGTATCTAATGATTCTTTATTGCTATCATCAACATACATGTGTTCCCCTTGTATAGTCTCATATTGAGCTACTAGAGTTTCTATTTGAGCAACTGTTATTTGATTTCCTTTTGAATTTGTAATGTATTTATCATTACTTGAATACGTTTCTATTTCTTGCTTTGGTATCATTTCTCCTGTCCATTTATCATATTCAATATTATCAGTTGCACCTGAATAGCCATATTGTTTATACTCTTTGTTTATATCTCTAAACATGAAAAAAAATACAATTGCAAAGAAAATAATAAGTATAGCAATTATCCCTCTGAATTGATAAAAGAAACCCAAAGTTCCTACATCAGAAAGTAAATCATTTTTTTTGGACATTCAATTATTCCCCCATTAAGTATTATAACTCTATTATTCTTTATATCACAAACCTTTATTCGATTCAATAGTATTAAGTCCTTCAGATTTTTATGCACCAGAAATAGCAAAACACATGTTTTAGTCATAATTAGTCAAAAATAGGTTTATTTAGTCAAATATCAGCATTTTCAATAATCCATGCTACACTAAAGTCAAGTTCGAACCCAATAGATTTCTAGAAATCACTAATTTGAATTTTGAGGTGATTAAAAATGATTAATGAAAAAAGAAAAAAGAATCCAAAGAAAACTCAATTAGTTACAAAAGAATCTATAAAAAAATACTTAAAGCTTTATCCTAAGCTTTTTACTCAAATAAGAATGACTGAACTAGAACATATTAAGTATTCTCCTTCCTTAGAAGAATGGAAACACAATATTAATACTATTGAGAATCAAGTTATTTCTATGGAAGAAGATTCTAAGCTACAAGAGATGAGATTTTATAAGAAACAATTAGATAAGCATTTAACTGATGATCAAATAATCGATTATCTTTATTTAATAATCAAAAAGGAGGCTGACAATAATGGAAAAGAAAGCTAGTACTTTATTTAATGCCATATCAAACCTTCCTGTATTTAAAGAATATATCGATTTAAGAGATTTAGAAGTTAATAACACTACTGATTTAGTAAAGATAGCTTATACCTTTAGGAATCCTGTATATGAAACATTTAGGATTATCTATATGTGTGATAACAAGATTGTAGGATATGAATCAGTTACTTCTCGTATGCCTAATGTATGTAATATCTTTAACTTTCAAACATATAAAATGAATCCTTCTGATTTAAATAAAGGATGTTTACTTATGGTTAATCGTATGTTTAGACTTGGTGCCAATGGATATTACTTAATGCATAATCATCCAAGTGGTAATGCAAAAGCATCTAGACCTGATATTGAGATTACAAGAAAAATATCTGAAGGAGTAAAAGGATTTTTAGGACATGTAATCATAGATCATGGAACTTATTCATGGATTGAAAATGAACATGGAAAAATGAAAGTTTCTGACTCAATTCCAATCAATAATACTACTCAATTAAAATCAAGTTCTGAATGTAAAGGAAATCCTTTATTAGATCAAAAGATAACTTGTAGAAATGATTTAGCAAGACTTATGTATGATGTAAAACATGCAGATAACTATTCCTTACTTATTCTATGTAATTCGCTAAACAAAATTAGAATGATTCAAGATATCCCTAATTGCTTTATGAATATGAGCGTTGATCAACTTGCTGGATATATTAGAAACCAAGCAAAAATGACTGGATCTATTAAAGCTTATATTTCAACTACAAACATTAAAGTATTCACAAAAGCTTGTGAACTAAAACAAAAAGGTGCATTAACAGACACTATTGCCTATAACACTGTAAATGATGTCATTAATCTTCTTGCTAAAGATGATGATAACATAACTCAAGATATATTTAGTAAAAGTAGAAAAGAAGTTAGAGTTACTGAACGTGAAAATCTTTATCTTAGTAAAGAAGAATCTGAGAAGAAAAAAGAATTAGCAAAAATTGTAGATACAAAGCTTGCCCTTATGAAAAGAATGGATAAGGAAATTGAAAATGCTAATAATCCTAAGCCTTCTCAGAAAGACATTCCTGTTCCTGATGGCTTAACTCCCCTTTTAGATGCCTTAGCTGAAAAAGTAAAGGAGAATCCCAAGCAAGGAATAAATTTTGGCGATTTTAGAATAGAACCTGTTACTGAAGATGAAAAGAAAATGCTTGAGGAAGATACTCAAAAGCAAGTACAAAGTACTGCTACTTCCCAACCTTTAGATCAAGATACTATTAAGAAAAATATTATTGATACTATAAATAGCTCACTAAAAAAATACTCTGATAAGAATCCAAGCTTTCCCAAGTTTGAAATAAGTGAACTTATATGTACTAATAATCAAAATACTGATGATGATACTTATGAAGATGAAGAAGAATAAAAGGAGAAAATTATTATGAAGAAAAAAGATAAATTAAGAATATTACTCAAAAGAGTTGGTCGTGAACCACAAGTAGAATTTATAGATGATACTTTAGAAGAAAAACAAAGATTAGTAAATGGATTAATTGAAGTTGTTACCTATCCTTTAGAAACAACTGAAGATGCATTAATAGTATGTAATGAAGAAGGAAAAATATTAAGCCTTCCCCCTAATACTCTATTTGATTTTGACTATATTGCAGGAGATTATTTTGTAATCGGTGATGATTATGAAAATGGAGATTTTAAATCTATTACTGATGAACAAATAAATGAGATAAAACCTTTCATGGAAAAGAATTCTTTTAAATATAAAGATGATGCCATTGAAAGATTTGATATGCAAAGAATGAAAAGACAATTGATGTTCTTAGATTGTGATGATCCAGAAAGAGATCCTGACTTCTATGAAGAATGGAGACAAAAACTAGTCAAACATATTGATGAAGAATCAGAAAATCATATAGATGAAGAAAATAAAGATAAAGATTTGGAGGAAAAATAATATGGATATGAAATTTTTAGATTTAAGAAATGCAGAAAGATTAAAAAAGAAATTAGCTGAAGAATTAGAGGAATACATAGATTATGTAAGAAAGTTACCTGATGATAAGATGATCGAATGTAATAGAGAAATAAGTAAAAAGAATCAGATATTTGAATATGTTACTAACTCTTTAAGTGACTATGACTCAACTCAATTAAGAGCTATGCTTGCTACTCCTGATTTGCTTAATACATTATTTCTTAAAGTTGTAAAAGATGAATCTAACCCATATACAGTTAGTATTCCAGTTGAAAATGCAATTGATAAGATAACTTTTGATTATAAGCATAAGATAAAAGATTACAAAGATAGAAAACCTACATGGTTTGATAAAATATCAGGACTTGTATCTTTAGATGATGATGAAGTTGACTATTATGATGACTTCTTCCCTAAAAAGTATACTAATCACTACCCTACACAAAATGAATTTCCTAAAAGAAAAACTTTAAAAGAAATCTTAGATGGTATAGATAAACGTGATGTAGTTACTTCTGAAGAACTAATGAGTTTAGAAGATACTATTGATCTTTTAATTAGCTTTAAAAAGCACGAGAATCAACAAAATCATGAAATGAATAAGCAATTGAATAAAGTACTACCTAAACTAAAAAGAATGCAATATCAGAAGAAATTTGATGAAGAAGAAAAATAAATAAATCATCATGTTCGTAATGAAAGAATTAGATAATTGGAGGTGATCTTATGACTAAGGGAAACTTAGCTCAATCTATTGTTGAAAAAGTACAAAAAGAGATTGAAGATTATAAGAATCAACTTGTGAATGAACCTAAAAAAGTAATCATGTATGCCTCATATCAAACTTGTGTTAGAGATGAGATTGGAAATATTGTAAAAGAACATGTTTACTATATGAACAAAGATGAATTAAGAGCTTTATATAAAACTAATGGTATTATCGATCAAATATATTTTGACTGGTTAAAATTTGACTCAAGATTTAGTAATGAACTATTAATGTCAACGTTCATGTCGATTGATAAATTAACAGGAAACTCTGAAAGAAATGAAAGAGAATTATAATTCTGATAATACTTATGGGAAGTCACAAAATGATGTGACTTCCCCTTTTTATACAAAAAATCCATTAGATATAAAATTTAAACTCTTAGACTTCTTAAATGAATACGACATATTTGATGTAGATTTTATAACCTACGATGATGTCGAAGAAGATCTTGCTACTCCTCTAGCAAGAAAAGAACTCATTGATTACCTATTTCAAGTAAGACAAGCTGAAGAAGGTAATCATGAGTTCACTAATATAATAGATGAAATCATTAAAGATATTGAATCTTTTGATGATTTAGAAAGGAGTTAATATGACTGAAGAAGATTATATTGAAATAAATGATTTGCGCACTAATGAAAATAGAAAAACAAATAAAAAAGATATATTAAATGATTATTTAAAAAAATATAAGAATCCATTTATGATGTTAACAGTTGAACAAGTATGTAAAGATTTACACATCGGATTAAATCAAGCAAGAGATCTATTTGAACAAGATGACTTCCCTTCTGTTCAAATAGGTAAACGAAAAAAGGTATGTCTAATATCCTACTTATGTTGGAAATTAGATATTCCTTCTGATTAGGAGGTGATTATATTGAGAGATAAAGGTTCAAGTCAAGGATATATTTATTACAATAAAAAAAGACAAACTTGGCAAGCTGAATATATTTATTATGATCCAGAAAGTGGTAACCGAAAAACAAAATCTAAAACATTTAAAACTCCTGAAGAAGCAAAAAAGTATTTAGCAACATTTAACTATCAAAGAGATAATGCTTTATTTATAAAAAACAATGGTATTCCTCTAGTTGAATTTATGAGAGCAAACTTAAAATTAAAACTAGATACAAATCAAATAAGTGAAGTTCAATTTTGGAGAGTAACAAAAACTATTGATGCATTAGAAAAATATGACTTTGCAAAAAAGAATATAGATGAAATTAAATCAGATGAAGTTCAAGCATATCTAAACTCTTTAACTCATTTGAGTAATTCATCTATAGAAAAGTCACATCAACAATTAAATCAAACATTTAGGCTTGCTATGGAAAAGGGATATTTAATGATGAATCCAATGGTAGGTGTAATTAGACCTAAAAGTAAAAAAGAAAACAAAGTAGTACGTGCTTTAGAAGTTGATGAACAACAAAAACTAGTTGATTATCTTTATAGTAAATCAGCTAAAGATATAAAATATAAAAATTGCATGTTATTTGAGTTATTTATGGGATTAAGAGTTGGTGAAGCTTTAGCTTTAACAACTCATGATATAGACCTTCAAAATAAGTTATTAAATGTTCATAGAACACTAACTATGGATGAAACAGGAAATCCAATTATGGGATCTACAACTAAAACCTATGCAGGAAAAAGAGTCTTACCTATTCCCAACTTTTTAATACCTAACTTTATTGAACAAATGAATATAGCAAATGAAAGACCTGATAATGAAGACAAACTTTTATTTATGGGTGAAACTAATAAGTATGCTCATAGAGAATCAGTAAATCAACATTTAAAAAGAATTATGAAAGATCTATGTGGTATAACAGATGTATCGACACACACTCTAAGACATACTTTTGGTACCAGATGTATAGAGTCAGGTATGGCTCCTGTTGTTGTTCAAAGATTAATGGGACACAAAGACATTCGAATTACACTTAATACATATACTTCTATATTAAATAAATTCAAAGAATCAGAAATAGATAAAGTAAATCAGTATTATTTGGAGCAAAATTTAGTTTCAAATAATACCTTATCTAATGAATTTTTCTTACAGGATAAAAACGAATCAAATCCAGATATATCAAAAGGAAACGAAGAAAAATAGTTCAAATTTTTCTTACAAAAATAGAATAAAGCAATCCCTTGACGTTGTATGTTTACAATGCCATTTTAAAATTCAATCACTTGGACATAGTTTTATGTATACCCCAATCGCTTGGACAGTGACCTAAAAAATTATTTTTTGTCCAAGTGATTGAATTAAAATTAAAAAAAAGTGCAAAAAAATAAATCGAATTAAAACAGTGTAAATCAATATTTATCAGTGTTTTATCCGATTTTTCTATAATAAATCAAAATGAATCAAAAAAATACAATAAAAATCATAAAAAAGCAAAAAGAAAAGCTTGCATCCTTACAGTCACAAGCTTTCCGTGGTGGGCAGGGATGGATTCGAACCATCGTACGCTCTCGCGGCCAGATTTACAGTCTGGTGCCATTAACCACTCGACCACCTACCCATGTAACTAGTTTTCGCTAGCACGTTTACTATTATAAAGCTATTTAGTGCTATTGTCAAGAAAAATTTCTTAAATAATATTATTATTAAACCATCCAAAAAGTGGCAATCCCCAGACTTAACTACCACTTGGTATTTAAATCTGGGGATGCATTTAATTATCAAAAGAATGACAAAACTTAATAGCCATCTGGAAGAAGATAATATTCGCACATTCTTCTGTCCACTTTAACAGGAGAAATAAATAACTCGTCCGTCACAATCAGTGATCGATATGTTTTTCCTGTCTTTTCATCAATGACAAGCAGCCATCTTGCTGATTGATTGGTTATATTAGCCTGTTGCTCATTTGGATTCGATTCAAGCGGAGCTTGTTCAATGCCACTTTCATCAGGTCCGTTGTCTGATCCAATAGCAATCCCATATCCAATGCAACGACCACAATATATGTATCTACCATTTTCGCTTATTCTATAATAGTAACATATTATATTTTGATCAGTATCCGGACCATAGAATTTATTAGCTTCTGTAAAATCAATGACTGGAGACTCGCTCTCGTTGGCTTGTGCTACTTCTTTGGTATAGTTTTCTTCTTTTGCAGGAAGATACACAAAGACAAAATAACCCAAAACCAGTACTATAACCATGATAATTATTCCACCAACTGCCTCTTTCAAATTGTCTACCTCCTATTGTTTATTATTGACTATTAATATTTCAACGTACATATCATGGACCATATTATATCACGATTTACATAATTAGTAAACTTGTATTTGATTTTGCTTTGCAATTTTTCTCATAAAACGTGGCAATCCCCAGACTTAATCACCACTCGGCTTTTAAGTCTGGGGATGCGCTTACGTATCAATTGAAACGCTATTAATAGTCATCATAAGTCATCATAGTTATAGGGAAGTGAGTAATACTTACATAAATCCCTACTCACCTTTACAGGAGATACATAGATTACCTCAAAAGTAGCCAGGGACCTGTGTGCTTTCCCGGTTTTTTCATCAATGACAAATAACCACCTTGCCTGCTTTCCCTTATAATTATTCTGGATTACAGGTGCGTTTGATGCATTTTCATCCAGCTCATAGTTCTGAACATTTGAGTTTTCTGTCCCCTCAATCGGAATACCATATCCTACGCATCGACCTATGAAATAATAATATCCTTCAGCGCTGATCCAATATGCATATGTAATCTCAGTTTGATCGATAGGCGCATCATACAGGTTATCGGTCTGAATTGTAATGGGGGGTTCTGCTGCTTTTGCCGGTGTCTCTTCTGCACAGCCGCAACAGACTAAACAAATACATAATGCAAGAGAAATCAGCAGCTTTTCTACAAAAGTTTTCTTCATGTTGTTTGCCTCCTATTTTTCTTTTTGACTATTAATATTTCAATGTACATAGTACAACTATTATTATACCACACTTTACATAATTTGTGAATATATTTTGGATTTTGAACGCCAGGATCAAATGCTTATGTATACCAAACTGTGTTATAAACTATTGGACCTTGGAATGTTCATTCTTAGTTCCACGAAAGGTGGAACTAAGAATGGACGTCCACAAGTTCCATGTCACTACACCAACTACATACAATGCTAATGTTACAACTATTAGCATTCCTAGAAACTGCCCTAAATTATCGTGATATGGTTCTATCCATTTAATATTTCTATATATTGATCGAGCTAGCTCATTGTCATGCATCAGAAAAACCATAAATGTTGCGCTCGCAAGTTTATTTATTACAACTATCTCTCCTAATTTTACTCGTCTAGCTAATTCAAATATGCATACTGCAATTACCATGCATACAAGTGAATATTCTTCATATAGCCTAATATTTTGATGGTATTCCGGCACACCATTTATCAAATTTCTATTTATATCATTTAGTGTAGTATTTCTATATGATGCCATCATCAAAATTACTGTTAATAATAGAATTATCAACAGTGTTCTTGTCTTTGTACTTTTAAAACAATCATATTTTTTTATGTATCCGCCTAAACAATAAAAGAATAATCCAGTAACCACTAACACCAAATTGGCCGAAATAGAATAAATAATACTTCTAGAAAATGTCAAACTAACAATTGCAAACAAAGCAATCACCACCGCAAAAAAACTTTTTTGGTCTAATTTTTGAATTACTCTATTTAAAAATAGTCTTCCAATGACTATTATAGCAATATAATATCCTATGAAAACCCATTCATCATTAAAAACTGATAATGACATATAGCTCGTATATGGCTTTTGGGTGCATGCTCCAACAATTGTAGAAATAATTATCAAAATTATTGATGCAAATAACACCTGAGACAGTATTTTTTTTAGTTGTTTTCCTAAATCAAAATCTATTTTCTCACATAAAAAATATCCCGATATCAATATAAAAATATTATTGGCTATTTTTCCAAACGCAGCTCCAAAGTCTAAGAAAATTAATCTTTTATAAAATACAAAATTATTAAACATTTGTCCTGCTGGAAATAAAGTCGTACTTTCAAGTTGTGGTTTTATTCCATGAACCACTATATGGTGCACTATTATTGAAATTATGCACAAAATTCTTAAAAGTTCTATATTTGACTCCCTTTTACTTATGTTATTATCTTTCATTTCATTCTCCTACTTTATTTTTAATACCCTCATTTTACCAAATTATTATGAAAATGTCATATATATTTTATTGACTTTTTGGCTAACATGAATTATAGTAATATCGAATTATTGGTGTTTTGGGATTTTTTTTTGAAAGGAGGATTTTATAAAACGATTACTTTTCACTTGTTGAAAAATATACGTTAGCGCCAGAACTGTTTTAATATTTTCTTCAAGTTAAAACAGTTGACGAGGTCTAGGGTGCATCGAAAATTCGGCGGATACCCTAGTGGCATGATTACTGCCAAAAGTTAATACAAAAAAGGAATTGTATTTAGGTTCAATTTTCAATTTTTTCTATATTTAATTTCTTCACAAAATTTAACTAGTAATTTTCCAAAGACATCTAATTTTATATTTATTTAAAACAAATATAGCATTTGTTTTATTTGCTGTGTCGAATGTTTTCATTCATACGGCTTAGTTTTCATACAAAAAATGTTTTATTATTTAAAGGAAAGAAGGTTAAAAAAATGTGTGGTATTGTTGGATATATAGGAAAAAAGAAAGCTGAACCTATTTTAATTAATGGTCTTTTTAGACTAGAATATAGAGGATATGACTCTGCTGGAATTTCTACAGTTGAAGATTCAGGGCTTAGTGTCATAAAAAATAAGGGACGTGTTAATGAACTAGCTTCAAACAAAGAAATTGAAAATCTTGTTGGAACTGTTGGAATTGGCCATACTAGATGGGCTACTCATGGAAAGCCATCTAGCGTTAACTCACATCCTCACTTAGACAACAAGAAGAGATTTTCTGTTGTTCATAACGGAATTATTGAAAATTATGCTGATATCAAAGATTTCTTGATATCAAAAAATTATAAATTTTATTCAGATACTGATACTGAAGTTATTCCAAATCTTATTAGTTACTATTACGATTTGTCGAAAAAAACTGGAAAAGAAAGATTTTTGGAAGCAACTTCAAATGCTTGTAAAATGTTTAAAGGAAGTTACGCCATTGAAGTTTTATCTTCCGACTATCCTGAAAACATGATTGCAGTTAGAAAAGATAGTCCACTTGTTATAGGCAAAGGAAATGATGAAAACTATTTAAGCTCCGACATCCCTGCTATATTATCTTACACAAATGACTTTTATTTGCTAAACGACAAAGAATATGCTTATTTATCAAAAGACCAGGTGGAATTTTATAAAGACGATTTAACTAGATTTGACAAAAATACTATCAGCATCACATGGGATGCTGGCTCTGCTGAAAAAAATGGTTATGATGACTTTATGCTTAAAGAGATTTACGAGCAACCAAAAGCAATTCGTGAAACCATTGGCGCTAGACTAGAAAACAACTCTTCTGTTATTTCAGAAATTGATTTAGATGTTGATTATTTAAAGGAAGTAAATAAAATTGAACTTATCGCATGTGGCACAGCTATGCATGCTTCAATGTCTGCAAAGCCAATATTTGAGAATTTGTGCAATATACCAGTTGAAGTTGAAGCAGCTTCGGAATTTAGATACAGAAATCCGCTTATCAACAACAAAACTCTATGCTTCTTTGTTTCTCAATCAGGCGAGACAGCTGACACCATTGCTGCACTTAAACTTGCAAAATCAAAAGGTTGCAAAACAATTGCTATCACCAACGTTATCGGCTCTTCAATTTCAAGAGAGGCCGACTACACTTCATACACCCATGCTGGCCCAGAAATTGCTGTTGCTTCAACGAAAGCTTATACTTCTCAAATTTTATTAATGTCACTTATTGCCATCAACTTCGCAGAAAAATTAGGCTTGAACAAAAAGATTGTTAATGATTTGAAGAAAGACATAGTCTCACTTCCATCAAAAATAGATACTATTCTAAAAGATACTAGCAAAATCAAAGAATTCGCTCTTTCTATGTACAAAGAAAAAGATGCGTTCTTTATTGGACGTGGCACAGATTATACAACCTCACTTGAAGGATCATTAAAACTAAAAGAAATATCTTATATCCATTCAGAAGCATATCCTGCAGGTGAATTAAAACATGGTGCCATTGCTCTTATCGAAAATGGCATTCCCGTAATCTCTGTTCTTACAAATAGGTTATTACTAGAAAAAACTATTAGTAACATTCAAGAAACAGTTACGAGAGGTGCAAAAACATTTATTGTTACAAACCTAGAATTTGATAATAAGTTCGATACAGTCATTAAAATACCTGCCACTCACCCACTTATTTCTCCAATCCTTGCTGTCGTGCCTTTACAACTATTAGCATATTACATCTCAAAGGAAAAAGGACTTGATGTCGACAAACCAAGAAACCTTGCAAAATCAGTTACAGTTGAATAGGAATATGGGGACGCAAGTTAGAAGGAATTTTGAAAAATTTACATACCCCTTGAGTGAGTATGGTTACAAGCAAAAAAATAATTACACACTGGGGGACGGATGTTATTCATATTTTGAAACATGGCTATATTAACTATAAGATATGTAGGTCTATTAATCGTCTCAAATAAAGGGGACGAAAAATAAAAGAATTTGTATATATTGGCTGGACAAGAGAGCACGTTTACATATGCTCTCTTGTTTTTCGACTCAATTTACCACATATAAGTAACACATTCCATTTGCCAAAATATTGAATCGAAAAAGAGGCACGCAATTATTTAGATTAATCTTTTTCAATCAAATAATGCGTGCCTCCAGCAAACTGTGTTCTTATAAAAATACTCATATATATTTCTATCTGTTAATATCGTCCCCTTAATAAATAATCCCAGTCTAGGCCTACATATCTACTAAATACAAATCATCATCCATAGCCATGTTTCAAAATATGAATAACATCCGTCCCCAAGTATGTAATTAAAATTATCCTTAAAGTCATACTCTCACTTGAGATATATGGATTTTTAGAAAATCATTCTAACTTGCGTCCCCATATACCCATGGAATCTATTTCTTTCCAAACTCTATCCTGATATATTTTTCTTTCGGCAGAAAATGGTAAAATCGTGCTGTACGAGATACCTAAGAAGTTCTTTATTCTCTCTACTTCTCCATCAACCTTTGTTATAGCGACTTTATCTGCTTTATTAGTAAGCACTATAAACGGAATATTCGTCTTCAAAATATAATCATACATTAACATATCATCAGAAGTAGGATTATGTCTAATATCCAAAAGGAGTATAATTAACGCTATATTTTTCCCTTTCTGAAGGTATTCCTCTATAAATTTTCCAGACTTAATTTGCTCTTGCTTTGACATTTTACTATAACCATATCCTGGCAAATCCACAAAATAGAACGTATTATCTATATTGTAGAAATTGATTTGTCTGGTTTTACCTGGGACATTACTTGTCCTAGCTAAGTTTTTTCTATTTAACATAGTATTAATAAACGAAGATTTTCCAACATTAGATTTTCCAACCAATACAATTTCTGGTATATTTCCGCTAGGATATTGTTTTGGACTAACTGCCGATATCTCGAATTTTGGATTTTTTACTATCATACAAATACCTCTTAAAAATACTTATTTGGGGCTATTCTAATTATTTCTTTTTTATTTCTTTTTTATTACTTTTGTTCCACCCATATATGGCCATAAAACTTCTGGAACTTTGATGCTACCATCTTCCTGATAGTTGTTTTCGATAACACCTATAAGCCCTCTAGGAGAAGCAACAACCGTATTATTTAATGTAGCTACTAAATAGTTTCCTTTTTCACCCTTAGCTCTGATTCCTAAACGTCTTGCTTGAGCATCTCCAAGAGTTGAACAACTTCCAACTTCAAAATATTTTTGTTGTCTTGGGCTCCATGCTTCAACATCACAAGATTTTACTTTTAAGTCAGCTAAATCACCACTGCAGCATTCAAGTGTTCTAACAGGAACATCCAAACTTCTAAAGAATTCTACTGTATAATTCCACATTTTATTGTACCAATCCATTTGATCTTCTGGCTTACATAGAATTATCATTTCTTGTTTTTCAAATTGATGAACTCTATATAAACCTCTTTCCTCTAATCCATGAGATCCTACTTCTTTTCTAAAACATGGGCTATATCCGGTAATCGCAATTGGAAGTTCTTCCTCTTTGACTATTTGTCCTTTGAATCTTCCAATCATAGAATGCTCGCTGGTTCCTATCAAATATAAATCTTCTCCTTCGATTTTGTACATCATTGCTTCAAGTTCCTCAAAGCTCATTACACCATTTACTACATCAGATCTAATCATAAATGGAGGAATACAATATGTAAATCCTTTGTTTATCATAAAATCTCTTGCATAAGCAATCATAGCTTCATGCAATCTTGCAATGTCTCCTAACAAGAAATAAAAACCATTTCCACTAGTTCTTCCAGCGCTTTCTTTATCAAGTCCGCCAAGGCTTTCTATAATATCTGCATGATATGGAATCTCATATGGTGGTACAACTGGTTCACCAAATCTTTCATTTTCAACATTCTCTGTATCATCTTTGCCTATTGGAACAGATGCATCCATAATGTTTGGAATTTTCATCATTCTTTCCTTGATTTCTTCTTTAAGCTCTGCTTCTCTTCCCTCATTAGCAGCTAATTTTTCGTTAATTTCATTAACTTCATTCTTTTTAGCCTCAGCCTCTTCTTTTTTGCCTTGAGCCATAAGGCCACCAATTTCCTTACTGATGCTATTTCTCTTCATTCTTAGTTCATCACACATAAGTGTAATTTCTCTAGATTCTTTATCTAGTTTAATTACCTCATCAACAAGTACAAGTTTTTGCTCCTGAAATTTTTTCTTAATGTTTTCCTTTACCAATTCTGGATTTTCTCTAATTAATTTAATATCAATCATTTTATTTCCTCCAATTTTTTATATATTTTATTTCATTAATTAATATACAGTATCTATAATTATCTTCCCCAACAGGAGCGCCTATATTCCCTATTAATTTGAATCTTATTCATATTACCTCTCCTTCTTAATCTATACTCTGTTACCGATGGCTTTAATGCGTGTACAACTTAAATTAATATCTTGCCAAACAAAAACGCCCTCATGCTTTTATGCACAAGGGCGATTATATCTAAACCACGGTACCACCTTATTTAATCAAGTATTTATAAACCTTATGTAAGATTATACTTGACTATCTCTAATTGCTTTAACCTGCAATCACTCGGTCTTAGTTTTCTAAGATACCTCTTAGGAGTAGATTTCTCAATCATGCTTGCCTATTTTCACCACCCATAGGCTCTCTTTAAAGCAGAGAATTGATACTTAATTCCTAATCAAACGCATTTTTATTATTTTTTATATAGTAATAACAATTATAACACTTTTAAAACATATTGTAAAGTGGAACTTGGGGACGTCCATTATTAGTTCCAAAAATGGAACTAATAATGGACGTCCCCAAGTTCCACTTTCAGGCAAAAAAAAACCCCCTACTAGGGAGAATTTAAATCGAAGCTTTAAATCAAAAACTTCACACTTTGGTTTTAAAATGTTAGTTTTGATTTCCACTCTACCTATAATTGCTTTTTACTATTTATGCTTTGGCATACTTTTCATTTTCTTTTTTTGTTTCTTCACTAATTATGCAACTTCTTCTCTTTATAATTTCTCATTTGTATAGTAAATTATCCGCCGGTAGCCATATCTTAAAGGTCTCAATTGTGGTACCTTCAATTAAAACATCTTTAACATACAACTCTTGCAAGTCGCGACATTTAGATATACGCATAATCATTATATCAAGAATAATTGTATAACCTCGCAAAAATTCATAGAAGAATTTGAATCATATTACCTAACATTGCTTCATAAAAAGCTAATTCTTCGATATCATTTCTTTCTCGCCTTCAGGTTAAAACCAAATTATCTTTTGCACACTAAAAGTATATCATTACTTTTTATCATGGTCAAGGATTTTGGGAACGGATCTTTTATTCTTTTTTCAAAAAACGATACATTCATTCAGTACCAACTATTACATCGATTATTACAACTTCACACTAGAGGACGGATGTTATTCATATTTCAAATACACATCTAATTAATTTAGCTTAAATATATAATTACAAAAGGGGACATATAAATAATTATAAAAGACATGTAACCAACCATTTTTTGCAAAAATGCAGTTAGCTACATGTCTAAAAATAACAATTTTAAAATTAAATCTTTCCTATAATCATTTTAAGTGCTTTTTCTCTTGGAATAGCAATTATATGTGAACATCCCTGACATTTAAGTTTAAAATCAACACCCACACGAATAATTTCCCATTCTTTGCTGCCACATGGATGTTGTTTTTTAGTTTTAACTTTATCACCTATTTTATAATCAAATTCCAATTTTATTCTCCTTCAGTCAATAGTGCTACTCTTTTAACAATTTCCTATCAAAAAGAACGATTCTATATACGTCTTAATACTTCATCCTTGCCTAAAACTTGCATTATCTCATATAAGTCTGGTGTGTTACATCTTCCCGTTAATTTTACTCTAATAACTGTGCTTATATCTCCGACATGACCTTTGTAACTGTCAGGATTGGCTTTGTATTCCTTAACTTCTCTGCTATAGCCTAGTTCTTCCGCCAAGTCTTTCATTTTGTTAAACCATGTCTGTTTGTCATCATTTTCATCATAGTATTTTTCAAAATAAGTTTTAACAATCTTTTCAATTTCATCTTTATCAGTAACCTTTTGATATTCAAATTCAGTGTTTTCATCAAATTTATTTGGATACATATAACTTATAATGTATTTAACATCAGACCATTTAGCAATATCTTTTCTAGGTTTTTGATTACCCCTTTCAATTCCTAGAACTTTAAGAGAATACTCTTTATCTGCAAGCATTTCAGCAAGTTCTTCGTCATATGTTTTAGCCCATTTATAAGTTTCATCATAAACTTTTTCAGCTGAAAATCTTGAAATGACATTCTTTGACACATCATTCATTTTTACCATATCGAAAAGTGCTCCACTGACCCCCATCTTTTTGATATCAAATGGGAATTCACTAAGTGGCTTTTCTGGATTTTGTCTTCTCCATTGTTCAAAGTTTGAATTAGCAATATTCATTAAATACTCTTTAACAGATTCTTTTGGAATACCAACTTCTGTATAATAACTAACTGCTGCCTCAGGGTCCTTCCTCTTACTTAGTTTTCTTCTAGAATCTCCATCCATTTTCATAAGTTGGGCTGTATGAGCATATTTAGGGGCCTTAAATCCAGCACAATAGAACAATTGCATATGCGTTGGAATAGATGAAACCCATTCCTCACTTCTTGTAACAATTGTTGTTCTCATTAAATGATCATCAACTAAATGAGCAAAATGATATGTAGGAAGTCCATCAGATTTAATGATTACAATGTCTATATCGTTTTCAGGAAATTCTATTGTTCCTTTAATAACATCTTTAAACTTAAATTTCTTGTCTGGATTACCTGGAGATTTAAGTCTGATGATATATGGTTCACCATTTTTTATTCTTTCTGCAGCCATATCAATAGGCATATTTCTACACTTTGCCCATTTTCCAAAGTATCCTATTCTGTCTTTGGCCTTTTCTTGGTTTTCCCTAATTTTATCTAATTCTTCTGGAGTACAAAAACATGGATATGCATATCCATCCTCTAAGAATTTCTTTGCAAATGATTTATAAATATCTCCTCTTTCACTTTGCACATATGGTCCATAGTTTCCGACATCACTTCCATCAATTGCTCTATACTCATCTGGAATTATTTCATAATCTTCAAACGCTTCAATTATTTCTTCGGCGCCTCTTTCGATTTTTCTCTTTTGGTCAGTGTCTTCTATTCTTACATAAAAAACTCCACCTGTTTGGCTTGCAATTTGTCTTGCAACAAGACCTTGAAACAAACCTCCAACATGAATAAAACCAGTTGGACTTGGAGCAACTCTAAGGACCTCTGCTCCTTCAGGTAAGTTTCTAGGTGCATATTTTTCTTCATAATAGGTATAATCCTTTATATCTGGAAATATTAAATCCGCTAATTCTTTTCTATCCATTTTTCCTCCTATTAACACTTATTTTCGTTTTTTATTCTCGTCTTAGTTTAAATTGACTACTATAATATCACAAAAACCTTAAAATTTAAAGTATTTTTGTAATTTCATCCCAATTATGAATTACATCATACTTATAATCTCCTAAATCTATGTCCACTTTATCACGTTCTCCTGTCTCATCATACAAAACAGATCTAATCCCAATATTCTTTGAAAATGCGATATCACTTCTCTTACTATCTCCAATATAGATTATTTCATCAAGAACATTTCTATATTCTTCTTCTGTTAAACTCTCTTTTCCAAGCACCTCATTTATAACTCTACGGAAGCTTGATGCATATGGCTTTACGCCATATTTATCTGCTCCAAAAAGCTTCTTAAAATATTTTCGATAACCAATATTGTCGATTCTCTTTTCTTGCACTTCCTGGTAAAAATTAGTATAAATATAAAGATCATATTTACTTGATAGATATTTCATTATACTTTCAGAAATTATGACATTTTCTTTCTTTCCCCATTCCTTTTCAATAGTTTCCAGTAAACTATATGCAAACTCACATGTGTAATTTTTATTGTACTTTTTGTTAATGAAATCAATCATACCATTGATGTCATAGAATGGTTCTTCTTCTGTAAGAGATGCCTCATATTCATCAATCGCATTGTATACTAGCTGATAATCATTAGGGTCATATCCATATTGCTCAAGAACCTTTGAATACAACTTAATATCATCAGCCTCATGTCTTATTATTGTGTCATCTAAATCTAAAAAAACTATTTTTATCATAAAAATACTCCAATAACTGTTTATATATCAATACTATGCTAAGATTATAACATATTTTTTTATTATTTCACACAAAAAACACTTTTTATACGTATAATCTACCTAGAATTATTTAGAGATTATTTAGGAGACCATAAAATATGATAGATATAGATAAATTAAAAGAAGAATTTGATAAATACACATTAGGCTACGACCCTGAGCAACCAAGAATTGCACTCAAAATTGACCACATAAAGCGTGTTGCAGAAAATTGCAAAAAACTAGCTATAGAGCTTGGTCTATCTAACGAAGAAATTCAACTTGCAGAAGCAATTGGCTATTTCCACGATATAGGAAGATTTGAACAAGTTCGAATTGCTGACACTTTTAGTGATAGAGATAGCAATATAAATCATGCAGAAAAAAGTGTTAGCGTTCTTTTTGATGATGGGAAAATAAGAGAATTCATTCCAAGTGACGAATATGATGAGATTATAAAACAAGCTGTTCTTAATCACAATAGATTGAAAATCCAAGATGGTTTGACAGAAAAGGAATTACTATTTGCAAAAATTATTAGAGATGCTGATAAACTTGATATCTTTTATACCATTACTATTGATAAATTTCCTGCTATTTTTTGGTATAAAGATTTTGACGATGAAAAAATAAGTGATGAACTAATGAATGACTTTAAAAGTAAAAAAGCACTCAATTATCAAAAAATACATACTAATGCCGATATGATTGTAATTTTCTATGCATATATTTTTGATATTTACTTTAAAAGCACTTTAAATATCTTAAAAGAAAAAAAGCTTCTTGAAACCTTTACAAAAAGAGTTCTTGATCATTTTCCTAGTCCAATGATTCATTCACAAGTATCAGAAATACAATACTTCTATAAAGATTACTTGGAATCATTAACATAATCTTCTTAAAACCACTGTCTTAGAAGCAATTGATGGAATTTACATAATATGGTATAATATAGCAGAAGACCTCACCCTACAAAAAGGGTGAGGTCTTTCTCATTACTATTTGATAAAAAACGTATTTTATACTAATCAACTTCCATAATAACAGGTAAAATCATAGGATTTCTCTTTGTTTGTTGATAAATAAAGGTTTTTAATGATTCCTTTATTGTTGTTTTAATACTACTCCAATCCGTATTTCCGCTTTCTAAGCACTTTGTTATTTCTGTGTTCAAAAGATGCTTTACATCATCCATTAAACTCTCTGATTCTCTAACATATACAAATCCTCTTGATATAACATCTGGCCCTGCAACAACTGCACCACTCTTATTCATGGTAAGCACTACAATTATCAATCCATTTTGAGAAAGATGTTGCCTATCTCTAATAACAATATTTCCAACATCTCCAACTCCAAGTCCGTCAATAAATACGCTTCCATTTGTAACTGAGCCAGTCAATTTAGCATCGTTTTCATTTATTTCAAGTATTTTTCCATTTTTCATCAAAATAATATTCTCTGCTGGAATACCCATAATTCTTGCCGTATTTCTATGTGCAACAAGTTGTCTATACTCTCCGTGAACTGGAATAAAATACTTTGGTCTAACTAGTGAAAGCATCAATTTTTGTTCTTCTTGGCAAGCATGTCCAGAAACGTGAACATCATCAAGTGAACTGTAAACAACTTCAGCTCCAATTTTCATTAAATCATCAATAACTCTAGCAACAAACTTTTCGTTTCCAGGTATTGGTGTTGCTGAAATAATTACTAAGTCATTTGAATTGATATTAACTTTTCTATGCTCTCCTGTTGCCATTCTTGTAAGCGCTGACATTGGCTCGCCTTGGCTTCCAGTAGTAATGATAACTAGTTGATCATCGTTATAGTTTTTTAGTAAATCAATATCTATAAATGTGTTTTTTGGAGCATGTATATATCCCAAATCTATTGATGTTTGAATCATATTAATCATGCTTCTTCCACAAACGGCAATCTTCCTATTATTTGCCACTGCAGAGTTAACAATTTGTTGAACTCTATGCATATTTGATGCAAAAGTCGCAACCACAATTCTTTTCTTGCAATTTGTAAATAATCTATTAAAAACTTCTCCAACCGTACTCTCAGACATTGTGTATCCTTTTCTTTCAGCATTTGTGCTATCTGAAAGAAGTGCAAGTACACCTTTATTACCAAGTTCTGCTAGTCTTCCTAAGTCGATTTTTTGGTCGTCAATTGGTGTATAGTCAATTTTAAAGTCTCCAGTATGAACCACAACTCCAGCTGGTGTATGAATTGCAAGAGCCACAGAGTCTGGAATACTGTGACAACTTCTAATAAATTCCACCTTAAAGTACTTTCCAAGGTCTATTATATCTCCTTGGCTTACAATGTTTAATTGAGCTATATTTAATAATCTATGTTCTTCAAGTTTATTCTTAATCAAACCAATGGTAAGTTTAGTGGCATAAATTGGCACATTGATTTGTTTTAATAAATAAGCTATTGAACCTATATGATCCTCGTGTCCATGAGTAATCACTAAGCCTCTAATCTTTTTTTGATTGTTTACAAGATAAGTAAAATCAGGTATTACTAAGTCTATTCCAAGCATATCTTCTTCTGGGAAAGCAATACCACAATCTACAATGACAATTTCATCCTCATATTCAAATACTGTGATATTTTTTCCAATTTCTTCAATCCCACCAAGTGGAATAATTTTTAATTTCGATTTTTTAAATGAAAAATCTTCCTTTAAGAAAAATTGATCTTCTAATGTTTCATCCAAAGTTCTCTTTTTCTTTACTGGCTTAGATTTCATCACTTGTTTTTTTACTTTCTTATCCAAAATGCTAACGTTTTTCTTTTGAACTTTTTTTACACTTGGCTCATTTGATTGATTTTGGATATTTTGATTTCCTTGGTTATTTGAATTATTTTTATTCTTTGAAAAATTTCTATTTAATTTTTTCTTTTTATTAAAATTCTTTTTATTAGTATTCTTCTTACTTCCCTCATTTACGTTTTGATTCTCTTTTGTTAAATTTTCTTCCATTGTTATTTTTAATTCTCCTTTCAAATTCTAAAATTTTAATGTTTAATATTTAATGTTAAATGAATAATCTGGAATCATTCATACTGCATAAAAATTTGCCAATCGCATATAAAAGAACAAAAGGGGACATTACGCAATACTGAATAATAATATTTTTCGTCAAATGTCCCCGTCTTTGTTCGCAGTGCGCCAAATTT
>OCVV012866351.1_pt1 | contig 46239 bp, 43 predicted proteins | sample 1539721 | NCBI WGS metagenome assembly OCVV01 (sample SAMN02144230, study PRJEB22623) | gut metagenome | biome: sheep rumen | host: Ovis aries | place: New Zealand | reverse complement strand
TAGACGGAGCCGGAGAATTTTAGAAAAATACAAGATTCAAAAATGGTTTGCTAAACGAATATATAGGTACTTTGGTAAAAAAATAAACATATTGGATTTGGACAAAGAAATGAAAAGTATTAATGTCTTTTCGTGATTGATTAGACCCGAAAAATACACTATCTTTGTGAAGGCATCGGGCTGGTTTCCAGAGCGTTGGGAGGAGTCGCATCCACGTTTGCACCGGCAGGAGCATTGTGGGGCAGTCTCTACGGAGCAGGCACTGGCTCCATAATTGGCGGTGTGGGCAGTGTCATGACGGGAGGCGACATAAAAGAAGGAATAATCTTCGGTGCCGCGACTGGACTTGTCGGCGGAGGCATCCAAGGCTATTGTTCAGCCAAGAATCAGGGGCTTAACCCGTGGACGGGAGCCAAACTGCCAGAGACGACGGTGAACACTCCGAATGTGACTTTTGAAGCACAGACGGAGATGACGACAACAGGAGGGTAGATTAGAGCCGATATAAAAAATGCAACTTATAACGAAAGATGTTTAGAAAAAGTATCTGGCGCTGATGGGCAGCATAATTGAGTTGTATGTAAATATAAAAATAAAGAAGCAGGAATGTTTTAATGTTTGATTTCTTAAAAAATCACTATCTTTGCTGACTATAAAATAATGCTTATGGCAACATTGGAATTAGAAATAGAGGATTTGTCGGTACTCCCTGCATTACAAGATGTGTTGAGCAGGTTCAAAGGTGTCGCATTGAAATCGATTAAAGAAAAATCGCTTGAAGAACTTCGTGTGTCAAAAAAATCTACGGATTTGGAGGAATACTTAAAAAGGGTGAAGGAGATGGATGATGATGGACGGTGGAAAGAACTTGAAACATTATCGGAGTCTTTGCCGGATTGCCCGATGTCAGAAAAAGAGATTGTAACAGAAGTAAAAAAGAATAGAATGGTGAAATGAAAGTGATTTTTGATTGTAATATATGGGTGTCATTGTTTATTACAAAACAGTTGCCATTGTTGAGACAATTCTTGACGTCGTCAGAAATACAATTTTTTACAACACAAGAGTTGGAAAATGAGATTAGAACAGTTCTTTTACGAAAAAAAATTCGAAAATACGTAGATGTTAGGGCTGTAGAAATCTTCATTTATCAAATATCAAGATATTGTGAAAAAATAGAGATTGATGGTAAATGTGCGGATGTGAATATACGAGATCCTAAAGATATTTATTTGGTTACGTTGTCAGAGGAAACAAAAGCTGATTATTTGGTTTCTGGAGATAAGGATTTGCTTGTCATTGGTGAGTATAAGGTCACTAAGTTTATTACTTTATCTGAATTCAAGGCTATCTTTTTTAATAAATAACGTAAATTCGATGAATTGTAATCTGCGAATCATTTTCCACTTTCTGATTGAATTCTCACCTCTTTTTCTCATAAATAGGCGTAGCCTTTCTCTGTAACCCTTGTGCCTCTGTGGTTTTATTAAATTTTTGTGCTCGCCTTCGGTTCGCAATAGAAAAGAAGGGGTTAGGGCGTTCTGCCCTTAACAATCCTCATTTCTTTAACCAAATTCTTAAATTTAAACGGATTCTTAATGAAGATTTAAAAACAAGGAGGTGAATATGTGTGTGTTTTGCAAAGCAAACGAAGTCATTAGCTCTACAACAACTCATGTTGTGGATTATAAGGGCTGTTTGATTATCGTGAAAAATGTCCCTTGTGAAGAGTGTGTACAGTGTGGTGAGATTTTTATCTCTGATGATGTAGCTATAAGATTGGAAAAAATCGTGGATTCCGCTAAAAAGACAATGCAAGAAATATCAGTGTTGGATTATAATAAGGTAGCATGATTTCTTTTATTTTATGGTGATATTAAAATCAGCGTTGATGGATTCCCGTCAACGCTGATTTTGTACAGATATTTGTGTGCGATAAATTGTAGAATGTTTATTCGTTAACTTCTTCTGAAAACGCTTTTGCTGCCGCCACAAAAGCAGTGAAAAGTTTGTGCGGTTTCAACACTGTGCTCTGCAGTTCGGGATGAAATTGTCCGGCGATGAAAAATCTGTGCGACGGAATTTCCACAATTTCCACCAGATGATTGTCTGGATTCATACCTGATGCGATCATTCCGTTTGCCTCATACTCTGCAAGATAGTCGTTGTTGAACTCGTATCTGTGGCGATGACGCTCGGAAATGTGTGTCGTGCCATACACCTTCTCTGCCAATGTGCCTGGCTTTATTTCGCATGGATATGCTCCCAATCTCATAGTTCCGCCCATTCCTGTGATGTTCTTCTGGCTCTCCATCAAATCCACCACTTTGTGTGTCGTCTTTGTGTCCATTTCGGCTGAGTTCGCGTCTTTATAGCCAAGCACATTTCTTGCAAACTCAATCACCGCGCATTGCATTCCAAGGCAGATGCCGAAGAATGGGATATTGTTTTCTCTGGCATATCTGACAGCTGTGATTTTGCCTTCTATTCCTCTGCCTCCGAATCCAGGGGCGACGAGAATGCCACTCATCCCAGCAAGTTTTTCTGCGACGTTGCTTTCGTCTATATTCTCACTCTGGATATATTGAAGGTCCACTTTCACATTGTTGGCTGCTCCAGCGTGGACAAAACTTTCACTGATTGATTTGTAGGCGTCTGGCAATTCTACATATTTGCCTACCAACGCTATTTTGATAGTCTTCTGTGGATTCTTGAATCTTGTCAGGAAGTTTTTCCATTCGGCAAGATCTGGCTCTTTTGATGTGTCGAGGTGCAAGTGTCTCATCACCACAATGTCCAACTCCTCTTCGTGCATCATGAGGGGCACTTCGTAGATGGTGGGGGCGTCCATACACTCGATGACCGAATCTTTAGCCACGTTGCAGAACAGCGCGACTTTGGCTTTCATTCCGTCGTTCAACGGATGCTCTGTACGAAGCACCAGCACATCTGGCTGCACACCGTTCTGCAACAGATGCTTCACGGAATGTTGGGTTGGCTTGGTCTTCAGCTCTCCCGCGGCAGCCACGTATGGGACGTAAGTAAGGTGTATGCACACACAGTCGTCGCCAAGTTCCCATTTCAACTGACGTACAGCCTCAATGTATGGCAGAGACTCGATGTCGCCCACTGTTCCTCCGATTTCTGTAATGACGATGTCATATTTTTTAGTGCTGCCGAGTGCCACGATGTTGCGCTTGATCTCGTCGGTGATGTGTGGGATGATTTGCACTGTTTTGCCTAGGTAATCACCGCGTCGCTCTTTATTTATGACATTTTGATAGATGCGTCCTGTGGTGATATTGTTGGCTTGCGATGTCTCAACACCTAAAAATCTTTCATAGTGGCCTAAGTCCAAATCTGTCACAGCTCCATCCACAGTGACGTAGCATTCTCCATGTTCGTACGGATTCAGTGTGTCTGGGTCGATGTTGATGTAGGGATCCAATTTCTGAATAGTGACGGACAAACCTCTCGATTGCAAGAGTTTGGCTAATGATGCAGCTATAATGCCTTTGCCGAGGCTGGATGTCACGCCTCCAGTGACAAAAATGTACTTAGTATTCATTTCGTTCTATGATATTAATAACATTGCAAAATTACAAAATATGGAAAATGTGATATCTAGAATTAGAAATATGCTTTGTGAATTTTTGGTGATTGTTGAAAAGTGTAAGTGAAAAACGGTGTTGAGGTTTCTATTTTAAATGTATTTTGAATTTAAGCTTACATTTTGTTATGACCTTACGCTTTTTGACTTTAAAAATAAAAATCCCCGTTTCAAGACGGGGATTTTGTTCCTAAATATGGAATGTTAATTTTAAGGTTCCAATTTTTTAACTCTGGTATCCAAATCTTGAACAGCAGTTTCCAAAGTCTCAACTCTAGGGCTCAAACCAGTGGTTGCATCGTTGACTGCAGAATTCAAAGTTCCGACAGCAGTTTCCAAAGTCACAACTCTAGGGCTTAAACCTGTAGTTGCATCGTTGACTGCGGTATTCAAAGTTCCGACAGCAGTTTCCAAAGTCTCAACTCTAGGGCTCAAACCAGTGGTTGCATCGTTGACTGCGGTATTCAAAGTTCCGACAGAAGTTTCCAAAGTCACAACTCTAGGGCTTAAACCAGTAGTTGCATCGTTGACTGCGGTATTCAAAGTTCCAACGGAAGTTTCCAAATCTCCAACTTTGGTTTCCAATCCGCTAACAGTAGTTCCGATCACGTCAAGACCAGCTGCTTTCAATGCTGCTGCAATCTTTTGGTTGATAAGATTCGTTAGATTCTCTTCGTTTAGTTTATCCACTTTTCCTACCAACTCTCTGTATTTTGTATCAGCTTCTGTGCTGTCTGCAAGATGTTTAGCCTTTGCCTTGTCAAGTTCTTTTACTAAAGAATCATTTTTCGCCTCAACTTTTTGTGCCCATGTCACTAGTTGAGTCACCATGCTGTTTAGATTGGAAAGTCCGGTTGTGTTTAATGCCAATGAAGAAGAGTGGCTGTTTAATGTGTTTTGTATTCCATCAATTTCATTTTCAATATTGAAAACCTCTTCGTCAATTGACTTTGTTATATTAATATTAAGAGTGTCCAACTTGCCGTAGATTACTTTTGCCAGGCTGTCAATCTTATTTTTCATGTTTTTTGACGATGTCGCGGCATTTGCAGACACTGTCTGAGAAAGATTGTTGATAGCAGAAGTATGGCTCTTGCTGATGCTGTCGACTTTTGTGTTCAATGCGGTAGTCTTGCTGTTCAGGTTAGCCTCCAATGCGGAATCTTTTGCTGCCAAACCTTTTATTTTGGTTTCGTTGGTTGAAATTTTGTTGTTTAGAACAAGGTCGTCAGCCTGGGCCTTTCTTTCTGAAGATAGAATTTTGTCGTCTACTTTGCCTAACTCAGTTTGGATAGCCTCGATTTTTTTATTGACCTCCTTCTTGTTGTCGCTAACAGTTGTAGAAAGAGTGCTGACGGTATTTGCCAATTCACTGGCTCTTAAGTCTGTGCTGTTAAGTGATTGGGAAAGAGTGCCTACTGACTTGTCAAGAGCTCGTAGTGCATCGTTAGTGGCGTAGTACGACATTCCTGATTTTGTCATGAAATATTGCAATGTGTCTTTCTTCGCATATAGCTTGTTGACCTCTTTCAAGTTTTTGAAGTTTGACTCAGATAGTGTCTTGTTGGTCTGCACTGTCTGGCTCAACTCTGATATTGCCTCAGAAGTGTTTTTAGATAATGTGTTGACGCTGGCATTTGTCGCGTATGAAGACAGCGTGTCTTTCTTTGCAAAAGAAGATATTTCTGATTTTGTCGCATATTTGGCAGCGTCTGCCTGCAATTCTGTAATCCAGTAGTTATTGGCGTTGACCACTGATTTCAAACTGTCGATTCTGTAGTTGCTTGAACGCAGACCTCTGTTGTGCAAATCCAAAACGTCATCTTTTGTGGCGTAATCAGTAAGGATTTTTCTTGTGCTGTCGGCTGAGTAAGCTGCAACGTCTTCGATTTTTGCGTATTCCGACATGTCTGGCTTGCCTGTCAGATCATTCCAACGTCCAGAAAAACTGTCGGCTGATTTGAGTGAGTACAAAGCGTAAGGCACACTGCTTATTGCGCTTGTGGCATATACTGCGTCCGTAAAGTCGGAGTTTGTTGAAGTCGTTGTTTTGATGACGAATTTGCCTGTCGACCAATCAATGCCACTGAATGATCCTGTTGCCGCGCTTCCTTCTCCAATTTTGATGGCGAACGAACCGTTGACGTTGGTGGTAGCGTTGTGCATTTCGGAATATACAACCTCGTTCGAGCCAAGATTGTCTCTCAAAATCTCAACTTTGACAAAAACTGTCTGGTTGGCTATAGGCGAGCCTGAAGTGGAACGCACTACACTTTGATAGTTGAAACTCTGTGGAGTGGCTGCGTTGGCATTGATTGCCATTAAAGGCAGCGTCGCTAATAATATTTTATTAAGTATATTTTTGTTCATGACGATGATTTTTTACTTGACAATGACTTTAGTTGTATATTTTTTATGCTTTCCTTGTGTAAATGCCACCACGTATGCACCTACATGGCTAAGATTCATAGTAATTGTTCGCTGGACATTGGAGATAGGTGCGAGCGCCATACTACCTTTGTAGTCGAACACGAAGATTTCGCCTTTTTTGAGTTCATCAGCATTGAATCCGTCCAAAGTAAGTTCGAAATCTTCTCCGTGTCTTACGATCACACTTTCAGTAGAGAATCCTTTCTTGTCGGATGCCGCAAAGTAGAGCGATTGAGGACAGATTGTCTTCAAGCCTTCGTCTGTGCCGACGATGACGCTGTATGCTCCGTTCAGTCCATTCTCGTCTTGATAGAATTTGTTGGTCTCGCCTGGAAGATTTTCACCGTCTTTCTGCCACTGGTATGTGTAGATAGACTCTCCTATATCTCCGACGGTGATCATGTTGTCGATTTTAGGATGTATGAATTCTTTGCTGAATCCTACGTTGACGCTGAATTCCTTCATCTCCTTCTTGTATCCGTCAAAATAGTTTACTGTCATCTTGGCTGACACTGCCTTTCCGCCTCTGCTATAGTTGGCAGGCAAAACGAAAGAGGCGATGGCAATTCCGTCATCATGCTTCAACTTCTTTTCAGTAATAATAGGGAAGGAGTCGACGTTGCTCTTCAAAGAGAACGACTCGATATCGTTCGGCGCCCAGTTGGACGACAACTTGATGTTGATAGTGTCACCCGGGCAATAATTCTCGGCAAGCTGCAAGTCGTATGTCCTCTCGTCGACGATGGCGTTGAGAATAAGATCAGTCGACGGCATTCTTTCTGGGAGAATTTTGTCCCAACTTACGAAAGCTGAGTCGTGTCCGACGTATGGGTCGTTGATTGGCACAATCAAATCACCTGTGTAGAAAGTGTCGGCTGCATACTCCTTGTCTGCGACGTAATAGTGGATTATATGACGAGTCGTGGACACCCCGATTTCATAGCCGTTAGACACGACATATTTAGCGTTTGCGTTGTTGTCGGAATAGCCAACCACGACCTCACCTACTGTGTAAGTGACCTCAAGTGTGTTGCTTCCACCTTTCGCTGATCCAGCTGACAAAGTGGCCTCTTGACTTGAGACGTTGATGACGAAACAACTCGGCAAAAGTAAGGTTATCAATATTTTACTTAAATCCTTTTTCATCATTAATATATTTGAGCGTGCAAATTAGATAAAATGCAAAAAACATACAAGCTATTTTATTTTTATTCTTTGGATTGTTGAAAAAGAGTCTAATGTGTTGAAAACTGTAATGAGTATATTCGCACTAAATAGATGTATGCAAAGTGAGAATCAATGTTTCGACGAACATATTTTTCGTCTGTTCTCGTTATCTGTTTTGTCTTATGTAATTATATGTAAAAATAGACATGTAAAAAATAGAGACGCAAATCATTGCGTCTCTACATATATTATATGATTGGTATGTTATATTCTTTGCATTGTGCGTACATTTCCTCAGGCCAGATGCTGCACTGGATCTCTCCGATGTGAGCTTTGTGAAGGAAGAACATACACAAACGGCTCTGTCCGATACCGCCTCCGATTGATAGAGGAAGGGATCCCTCAAGCAATCTCTTGTGGAAATACAATTCTTTGCGGCTCTCTTTGTCTTCCAATTTCAACTGGCGTTCCAAAGCCTCTTTGTCGACGCGAATGCCCATAGACGACAATTCAAGACTCTGTCCAAGGATTGGGTTCCAAACCAAGATGTCGCCGTTCAAGCCTGGCAAACCGTTTTCTCCGATTGACGACCAGTCATCATAGTCAGGTGAACGACCGTCGTGCTTCTTTCCGTCGCTCAACTTGCAGCCGATACCCATCAAGAAGACAGCACCGTATTTCTTTGTGATCTCATTCTCACGCTCTTTTGGAGTGAGATTTGGATACATTTGAAGCAATTCCTCAGCGTGGATGAAGAAAATGTTTTCTGGAAGCTGAGGCTTGATTTGAGGATAACGTTCGTAAACGACATATTCAGTCTTTTTCATTACTGAGTATATTCTCTTCACGATATCCTTCAAAAACTCTATAGTGCGCTCCTCTTTAGAGATGTGGCGCTCCCAGTCCCACTGGTCAACATATAGAGAGTGGAGATTGTCCATCTCTTCATCCGGACGGATAGCGTTCATATCAGTGTAAAGACCGTAGCCCTGCTCGATACCGTAGTCGGCAAGCATCATACGTTTCCACTTGGCAAGAGAGTGGACCACCTCAGCGCAGCGGTCGCCCATATCTTTGATTGGGAAGCTTACAGGACGTTCTATTCCATTCAAATCATCGTTGATACCTGTGCCTTTCATTACGAAAAGAGGGGCAGTGACACGACGAAGGTGAAGCTCAGCGGAAAGACAGCTTTCGAAAAAGTCTTTCACGCATTTGATGCCCAACTCAGTCTGCTTGATGTCGAGGATGGGCTTATAGTTAATCGGCTTTATAACTTTCATTTTGGTTTAATTTTCACTTTATTGAGTTTTCTAGCGAAAGAAAACATACGCAAAAATATATCTTTTTTTTAAATATCGGTAAAATTACCTTACAAATTGTCTGTAAAATGTCAATTTTTGCCGTAATTGTGATTGTCAAATATGGTATTGATGTGTTAATGTGATAGTGATTGAGGATAGAAATAAACCGATTTTATAAAAAACAGGTTGCGTTAGTAGGTTAAATTTTATATTTTTGCACCGCTTTATCAAAAATGATATGGCATGGCCCCGTAGTTTAGCTGTATAAAATATCAGATTCCGGTTCTGAAGACCGCGGGTTAGAATCCCGCCGGGGTCACTTTTTTTCAATTAAAAGTTAAGAATTAAGAATTAAGGATTAGGATTGCAGTTGTATTTTTGTGTCTTATGAACAGCTTCTTATAAAAGAGAGGTGACATAATTTCGAAGGCATAAATCATTTTAGATTTAGATTTTTGAGTAAACGTAAAAAGTTTCATTTTATATTTTGCTATTACCTAATAAAATATATGTGTAAAACGGACCTGATTCTGACATTCTACTATCTCCCGTCCAGGAATTAGTTAAATCTAGTCTGTTATTGATGAACCACTTTTCTACTTCATTGGCATTTTTTCTGCTTGAGGTCATATATTTTACGATCATTCGTTCCCAATGCATTTCGGGATCTCGATTTATATGTTCGTAGAAACGTCGTTTAGGATCGTTTGTTATTCCTACTTTTACATTTTTATAATGTCTTTGATATTGTCCAATAGTCCTATTTAGTCTTTCGTAAATTTCTTTGGGCCAGCCTGTATAGTATTCATATTCGGGGGAAAATTGATTTATTTCTATTAATCCTTTACCTAAATCTTGCTCCAATGTTATTGATGTGTATGGTCGTACCCTTGAAAAATCTGATACATAAAAACCATAAGTTTCTTTTAAAAGATTGTAAATTTCAAGTTGTTCCGCTTTAGTCTTTTCTGATATTTTTTCCAGAAGATTTTTGATTTTTCTGTATTCGTTCTTACTAAATATTGTGTAATGTGGCATACCTTGATGTTTGATTTCAACTATGTAATTAGACAATTGTGCTATGTTAAAGTTTTGTTTTACATTCCCTATTCCTTATTTTGAGATTGAGCGGTCAATCCAAAACCAACAAAGCTCCTTCAAATTTATAATTTTTTTATTACACGGACTTATGTATGAAATAAATTTTGATGGATCCGTTTTTCTCCCAAAACTTTTGTAATGTTTGGATTCGTTGTAATGCTTTATCTTTAATGTTCATCATAAAACCCATAAACCAAATTTTACTTTCCCCCTTATCTTCTTTAACCTTCCACATCTTTACATTTTTATCCTTACCTTTGTCGTCTAAATTTGTAGAGATTAACTATTAGAAACATGTTACTACTATTTACTATAGCTGTCTTGCCGGCATTATTATTGCTGGTTTATATGGGATGGAAAGACCGTCAGCATCCGGAACCAACATCTTGTCTGTTGAAGGGATTGTTGTTTGGAGTCCTTTCAATAATCGTTTCGCTGAGCATCACTTCTATGTTCGGTGATTTTGGAGATCCTATCCTTGACGCTTTCTTCAATGCCGCTATCCCTGAAGAGTTCGCCAAATTGCTTATGTTCTGGCTGCTGATACGCAAAAACAAGCATTTTGATGAGCCGATCGACAGCATCGTATACGCTGTTTATGTCTCTTTGGGTTTTGCTGCCGTTGAGAATATCCTATATCTGGTCGACGAGGAGGATTTCTTCTCCACCGCTTTCTCACGCGCGATATTCTCTGTACCCGGTCATTTCTGTTTTGCTGTCTGCATGGGATTTTGTTACGGAATGGCTCGCTTTGGCCATAAGTCGAAAATCATTTATTATCCGATGGCATTTATCGGCCCGGTTCTTCTCCATGGCACATATGACGCATTGCTTATGTCGTTGGGCGACGACGATTCTTGGATAATTATAATTTTGATTTGGCTTGTGTTCTGCGTTTTGATGTATCGTGCGGCAATAAAGCGTATCGACAAGCTGAAAGACGTTGGCTGATGATACCGACTTCGTTATTTCTTTTGTATCCTTAATCTAAAATCACATAATGAGCCGCCAGCCCCGATTGTTTGAGTGCGTATGAATTCCATTCCTGGCAAATTGCCGTATGCATACACGTCATTCTCGCAGAATAGTCGTGTGAGTTCCGGACATCCAAGTTCTGTAAGGTAGGTGTCGTAGGGGCATCGAGTGATGTCCATGCGGAATTCTCCTCTTTGTTTGGGATAGAAGACGTTGCTGAATCCAGCTGATTCGCTGAACATTTTGTGACTTATTATATCCCATATTTTTAGAAAGATTCGTTTGCCGAACGGTATGCTTACAAACCTTGCAAAGCCTTTGCCTGACTGCTCTCCCTTTTCTTTCATCACTTTTTGCATTATGCCAAAGGCTTTTTCTGTGTCGTAATCTTTGATTGCTAGATAGATGGCGGCTGCCGGGAAAATGAATCCGTCAGTGTGCCTTTTCACTCCCTTGGGTAGGTTTTTGTGATTGTCATACATTGTCTGAAGCCTTTTAGCAGCCTCCTGCCAAATCTTTTCGGTGTCTATATCCGAAAAATGATTGCTGATTTCAGCCTTAAAAAAGTCTTTTTTCTTTAGTCCTTTCTCTGCGTTCATTATGATTTATATTTAATGTGCGTTCGATGAATTGTATTCTGCTGATCATATTCCACTTTCTGATTGGATTCTCATCTCTTTTTCTCATAAAAAAGCATAGCTTTTCTCTGTAAACTTTATTTCTCTGTGGTTTTATTAATTTTTTGTGCTCGCCTACGGCTCGCACGTAGGGAAGGGTTAGGGCGTTCCGCCCTTAACAATCCTCGACTTCATAACCAAATACTTAAATTAGACATAAACCTGAACATGTCGGCTTTCATCACTGTCACGCCGCATTGTTGCGCTGTGGTCTCAAGAATCTTGATTTCGTCGTCGGTAAACCGTATTGCTGAGTCTTGGATAAGTTGTTCTATATGATATGGCTTCCGGCATCCGCACACTGGTGTAATTCCTTTTGTGAGACAATAGACAATGGCTACCTGAGCTGTTGAGATACCATATCTTTCTCCAATATCACCCATTACTTTGTAGAGTGGCTGTAATTTCTTAGTGCGACGACGGTATATTAAGCTCATCACTCCGCTTGGGGTGCTTCCCGTCAGCATTCCTTCTTCCAATACAGCCCATGCCCAGAATTTTATATTGTTATTTACACACCATTCCACAAGACCGTTTTGTTCCCATGTCCGTTCTATCAGACTGTAATGGTTTTGTATTCCGTAGAGCGGAATTTGTTCACGGTCTAAAATTTCCTTTGCTAATTTTGCTTCTTCCAGATTGCAATTAGAGATTCCGATTGCACCTATTTTGCCCTCGCGGTAGAGTATCGCCATTTCCATAAGGTTTTCCTCTATAGACATAGGCAGATGAAGCCAATAGATGTCTACGAATTTCCTGTTGAAATCTTTTAAGTCTTTTTCTAATGATTTTCTCACTTGTCCCGGTTTGTATTTTTTAGAGAACGGTGTGAATTTCGTCGAAATCTTCATTTCTGGTAATGCAAATTCGCCGATTAGTTTCTGACTTTTGCCAAATCCGTAGTTGCGAGCAGTGTCAAACATTATAAACCCATTGTTTATTGCAAGTTCAGCAGTCTGCTTGATTGTCTCTTTGCTTACTGAGCTTCCACGCAAAATTTTGGAGTAAAGGCTTCCGCCCCATGAGTTTGTGCCTATTATAATGGTAGTATCTGTCATATTTGGTTTGTAAAAAAAATTGTCTTTTGTCTTGTTCTTCATTATTGTTGATGCAAAGTTAGTCATGGCATTATGCAATCAGGTTGCAAAATTCAGCGTATATGATACCTAAAAATTGGTATTTTTCCCGTCGCCACAAACTCTACCGCTTGTTTCATAATATTCAATTTTTTTGTATTTTTGCAGCGTAAAAATGAAAGGCGGTGCTTTTCTCCGCTTTTATATTATGTCTGCTGAATAAAAATTCATTTATTACGCTGGCATCATGGCTCAATCTCTTGACTTGTATGAATGTAATATGGGTCGGGGGATTTTTCGTTTGAAAAGAGATTTTTAATGAGTTGCGACTTGATAAAACTTAGGACTACTATATTTAATGGACTTTTGTCGCTGTTGTTGGCGACGTTGACTTTTTGCCCCATCTCAGTCTATGCAGACTCCGTTGATAGGGATACTCTTTTCATTGATAGTCTGAAGGTCAGGTTTAATCTGGACGACCCAGTGATAAAGTCTGGTGTGATTGATTTCTATATCGACAGCATCGGCGTCGCCTCCAACGATTTTCTGAAATTCATCACCCTCGTCGCCACTCCGTATGATTTTTCCAAACCGCAGATAAAAAGAATTTTCGATACTGCGTCTGTACAATATAATGAGACGCGAATCCTCACCTATCTGAAATATTTCAATGATAAGTCGTATGTGCCGCTTGTGAAGGAGTGGTTCAAAAAGAGTGATAAGCGAGGCAAGAATTTATATGAATCGATTTTGTTTGAGTTTGGCGACAAGGAAATCGCGGATCAGTGGGAAAATTCCATGAGGGAATGCTCGACGGTGAATAAGACAATTCCAATTGCTATCGGACAATATCTGCCACTCATCTGCGGACGTTTCCCAGACCGAAGGTTTTGCGACTGTGTTTTGGATTTCATAATAAACCATCAAAACCAGTATTTTGTATATAAAGACTACAACGGTGATATTGAGTATGACGACGTTGTCTATTTCATCAGTTTTTTTCTTGTGGACCGACTGAAGGGATTCCCGGATGCGTTTGCGTTCAACAAGTATGTGCGTAATGTAGGAAGAAACAGATATGTCTCTTTTACACAGGCAGACAAGGATAGGATCATAAAGTGGTGCAAAATGCATCGCAGGGATTATGAGTTTGAGTAAAATGTAGACGGGATTGTCCGAAACATCTGTTTTGTAAATTTTAAAATTAACGTGAATTCGACGAAATTAAAAAGATAGTTGGAGTGTCATAAGTGAGGATTGTTAAGGACGGAACGTCCTAACCCCTTTCCACGTGCGAGCCGTAGGCGAGCACATAAATTTAATAAAACCACAGAGACACAATGGTTACAGAGAAGGGCTATGTCTTTTTTATGAGAAAAAGAGGTGAGAATTCAATCTGAAAGTGGAAAATGATTCACAGATTAAAATTCGTCGGACTCACGTTAAAATTAGGATTAGAAACAGAAGATGTTAATCATCTAGATTTTAAGTAAAATTGCAGTTTTTGTGATAGATTCATTCTTTTTTTGTTAAAAAAATGTTGCAATTATCATCAAAATTTGCTTTTTGTATGAAAAAATCAAAATAATTTTTTCCTTTGTGAAATGAAAACTAGGCTAAAAATCACAAGCTTATGAAACACTCTAAATTCATTTCTGTCGTTATTGCGACATTGTTGCTGTTCTGCTCAGCAGACGCGTTTGCGCAACGTTCCCGTGGTGGTAGTGGATCTTCTGGTGGTCGAGTGGAGAGCGGACCACGATCGGTAAGTAAGGTTTCTTCGTCGTCACGATCGAGTTCTAGTTCTAACTCGTATGGTGGAGGAAGTTCGAGATCGTATTCTAGTTCAAGATCATATTCTAGTTCGAGATCATCTTGTTGTGGACATTCTGGCAGATCCTATTCTGTAACCAATAGTGTCTATAATAATAGCACTAATTATTATGGTGCAGATGAAAATTATGTGTTTGTTACCGGACCTTCTGCAGTCTCAGTGTTTGATGCTTTTTCTAATTATGATATACTGAATGCATATTTTCCTGTTTATGGACATAAAGTAGGAAAACGTACAGCTACTAAAGAATCTCTTTTGATTCCTCGTCAGGCAGGAGATTATTATTATCGTGATGGTATATTCTTTTCAAAAAGTCTCAATAGTAATCGCAGGTTTGTGATTGATAAACCTTGTAGTGGACTCCGAGTTCCTGACATACCAGCATCACGTAATGAATATATAGTTAATGGTGTCTCTTATTACTACTATTATGGGACATTCTATATTTACGACAATTTCACATCTGAGTATGTGGTTGTAACACCTCCTGTTGGACTGGTTGTAGATAATTTGCCTGATTATGCAAAGAAAATAGAGATGGGCAACAATAGTTATTATATTGTTTATAATGTTCTCTACAAAGCGATCCGTTCTGAAGGAAAGGAAAAATATGAGGTGACTAATTTGGATAGAAAAACAATGTATTATATTAAAGATTATTTTGCTTCTGCCAAATGATTGTGGAGAATTAAGCTATTTTCGAAGAAATAATATGGATTTACCCATAATCATTTGAAAAAAGTATAATAAAGAAATTGCCGAAGGACTCTGTGAATTCAGGATCCTTCGGCTTTTATTTATAGTTCCGCATGTCTAATTTTTAATTAATATTTCTTAAACTCTCCCCACAGCCTCTTCATCTGCTCCTGCATCTTTGCCTCGGCAGCACTGTCGCCTCCGTTCCATAGCTGCACACCTGAGATGGCGTCTGGCATATACTGCTGTGCGTAGAAATGACCAGGATAATCATGCGGATAACGGTATTCAGCTCCGTATCCCATCTGCTCCATCAGTTTGGTAGGGGCATTACGGATGTTGAGCGGCACTGGCAGATCTCCCGTCTTCTGCACCATATCAAGAGCCGCTCCAATCGCTTTGTATGCGGAGTTGCTTTTTGGACTTGTGGCAAGATAGATAGTGGCTTCTGCCAACACGATTCTGCCTTCCGGCCATCCGATTTTCTGAATAGCGTCGAATGCGGCATTGGCAAGCAACAGCGCGTTTGGATTGGCAAGACCAATATCCTCGGCAGCTGAAATCACAAGTCGGCGGGCAATAAACTTCGGATCTTCTCCTCCAGCCACCATTCGTCCGAGCCAATAGATGGCGGCGTCAGGGTCGGAACCACGGATACTTTTGATAAAAGCGGAGATGATATCGTAGTGAAGCTCGCCATTCTTGTCGTAGGCACTAGGATTCTGTTGCAGACGGATGGTTATCAAATCGTCTGTCAATTCCACCGTCTCCTTATCCTGTTCCGCATTGCATACGAGGTCTATAATATTGAGCATTTTTCTCGCGTCGCCACCTGAGAAGCGGAGTAGGGCGTTGGTCTCCTTCAGCACCACATTCCTTTGTTTCAACTCGTAATCCGTGGAAATCGCTTTTTCAGCGAGACGCAATAGGTCCTCATTCTCAAGCGGTTTCAGCACATACACCTGGCAGCGGGAAAGCAATGGGGTGATCACTTCGAAAGATGGGTTTTCCGTCGTCGCACCGATCAATGTGACTACGCCCCTCTCCACAGCACTCAATAATGAATCCTGTTGCGACTTGGAGAAGCGGTGGATCTCGTCGATGAACAGGATAGGGGCTTGCATGTCGAATCCGCGTGAATGTTTTGCCTTTTCCAATACCTCACGTATATCCTTCACGCCAGAAGAAATGGCACTCAATGTGAAGAAAGGCAGACGCAGTTGTTCGGCAATGATTCCTGCAAGAGTTGTTTTGCCGACACCAGGAGGTCCCCACAGAATGAATGACGAGATCTTTCCAGAGTCGATCATACGACGAAGCACCGCACCGTCTCCGATGAGATGCTGCTGTCCAACATAGTCCTCCAGCGACTTTGGTCGCATTCTTTCCGCTAATGGCTGCATTTTATTTAATAAATGTGAAAATTCACCACAAAAATACGATTTGCCCGTAGAATAATCTAATATTTTTATTTTCATTTGCATCAGAAAACTAAAAACGAAAGATTATGAAACAGACTAAATTGATATTCGCTGCAATCGCAACATGTTTGCTATTCAGCTCGGCAGACGCTTTCGCACAGCGTTCACGTGGTGGATCAGAGTCTTCCGCTCGTCCAGCCACATCGACTTCGGTGTCTGCTTCACCGTCGTCTTCAAACACTCCTTCAAAAGGAAACACAACATCGTCAGTGCGTGTTGAGCGTTCGGCTCGTCCTACAGCTCAGCCTGCTCACAACAATAATCATGTGGCTCCACCAAAGGCTCCCAACCGTGTTGAGCGTGGACCGGTATCAACTTCGTCGCCAAGCAAACACCTTCAGCCGCATAAAGTGGCTCCTGCTGCCAACTATCACAAGAAACCTCATTATGGTTCGTCTGTGTCGATGAAGAAGGCTACCAGAAAGTCGCATGTGATCAAGCATCATACAGGTGATTACTACTATCGTGACGGTATTTTCTACCGTTATCACAACAATAAGTATGTGATCCATCGTCCACATGCAGGATTCCGTGTGTCGTCGATTCCAGAGTATCGTGTCGTTTGGGTTAACGGAGTGTCGTACTATTATTATTATGGCACATTCTACTCATACATGGCACCTTCTCGTGAGTATGTAGTGGTGGCACCTCCGGTAGGAGCGATAGTGGAGAGTATTCCAGACGGCTATGAGAGAATCGACATCAATGGCAATACTTACTACACTGTTGGTGGAGTGCAGTATAAGGCTGTGGTCTTCAATGGCGAGATTTGGTATGAAGTGATTAAAGTCGATATCGACTATTGATTATATTTAGATATGAATTAAATAAATTAGGAAAGACGGGCAGTGATGTCCGTCTTTTTTCTTCTGCTGTATTCTCTTTTATTGGAATAATCTGTAATTTTGTGTCGTTGAATCAAGAATAACATTCCAAATTATGGCACAGATACAAACATTGGATGACATAGACATCCGAATTTTGCGAGAATTGCAACAGAACAGCCGTCTTACAAATAAGGAGTTGGCTGCACGTATTCACTTGAGCACAACGCCGACTTTTGAGCGTCACCGTCGTTTGGAGCGTGAGGGGTATATCAAAATGTATACGGCGATTATCGACGCTGACCGAATAGACAGAAGTTTCGCAGTCTATTGTAATATCAGTTTCAAGCAGATCAACCGAGAGGTGGCGGATGAGTTTCGTGAGATAGTGTCGAGTTGGGAGGAAGTGACAGAATGCTACAATGTGAGTGGTGATTGCGACTTCCTTATGAAGGTGAATGTGCGTGGAATGAAAGAGTATCAGGAGTTTATCCTTTACAAGGTGGGTGAGTTAGATTATGTCGGCAGGGTTCAGAGTGTGTTTGTGATGGAGACGTTGAAGCAGAATTATGGTATCAGGTTGTGATGGTTGATGGTTGATGGTGGATGGTTTAATCCATCCTCAATTGTCCATCCTCAATTGTCCATCCTCAATCGTCAATCATTTTTATTTTCCTAGTTTTGTTTTCACAGATTTTACAATAGCAGACAAACATTTTAGAATTCGTATGCAATCGTGATTTATTGATTCAAAATTTGAATCATTAAGATATCCATTATCATGAAGTAAGTTTAACCAATAGTCTGTTTCGTCAGCTTCTTTTAGAGCGATATTCATTTTGTTCAAAAAATCAGCTTTCGATTGAGCGTGATTAGTTTCTCGAATATTTGCTCCTATTGATGTACCGCTTCTGTATACCTGTTTGGCCATCACAAACTCCTTGTATTCAGCATCTTCTGTAAGATATTGAAACAAGCGAGAAATACGGCAAGCAAAATCATATGATAAAATCTGAACGTTGCCAGAAATCTTTTGATTTTCCGACATCAAGTTAGATAGATTCCCTCTTTTATTTTTGTACTCCATACTAATCATATTTTGGATGGATGGTTGATGATGGACGGTTTAATCAATCCTTAATCATCAACCATCAATCATCCATCCTCAATCATTTCTCAACTGGCATTGATGCGTTCTGCCAACCTAGCATTCCAGAGTTGAGCTCGATCACCATATAGCCCATGTCTGCTAATGCGTTTGCTGCTATTTTGCTTCGTTTTCCAGAGCGGCAGTAAACTGCGATTTTTTTCTTCTTGTCCAGTTTGGCTGCTTCTGTCTGGAAATCAGCACTTTTCATATCAATGTTTTGAGCTCCTTTGATGTAGCCAGACTTGTATTCCGCTGGTGTACGAACGTCTACCACAACGACAGAGTCGTTTTTGATTGCTGTTGCAAATTCAGTGACAGACAGTGAAGTGAATTCACCCGCATTTGCGGCTACTGCAGAGCTGAATCCTAATGCAATTAAAATCCTTTTCAATCTATTCATAGCTTATTGTATTGGTTCTTAATTTCTTGCTTTATTGAGTCTTTGTCCAATCCACACAATTTGTACAACTCTTCAGGAGTGCCGTGCTCCACGAATTTGTCCGGCAGTCCGAGTCGTTTGACAATTACTGGAATATCTGCGTCGTTGAAGAATTCGGTCACGGCAGAACCCATTCCTCCATTCTTCACTCCGTCTTCCACGGTGATGATGCGACGGAATTTTTTTCCGACTTCTCTCAACAAATCCTCATCCAATGGCTTGACGAAAATCATATTGTAATGCGCTGGATTTAATCCCTCGTCATTAAGCTCTTTTATAGCTTTGGCGACGGTGTTGCCAATTGGTCCGACTGTAAGCACGGCTATTCCGTCTCCATCATTGAGAATTTCTCCCTTTCCGACGGGGATTTCTTCGAATGGACAGTGCCAGTCTTTCTGTTCTCCCTTGCCGCGTGGATAACGTATCATGAACGGTCCTTTGTCTGGCAGCTGGGCGGTGTACATCAGTTTGCGCAATTGGCTTTCGTTGATTGGCGACGCAATTGTCAAATTTGGCACTACACGGAATGCCGCTAAATCAAACGCTCCGTGGTGTGTGGCACCGTCCGCACCGACTAATCCGGCACGGTCGAGACAGATCACCATGTTAAGATTCTGTATTGCCACGTCGTGGATGACATTGTCGTAACCTCTTTGCATGAAAGAAGAGTAGATGTTGCAGAACGGCATCAGACCTGCTTTTGCCATACCTGCGGAGAATGTCACGGCGTGTCCCTCGGCGATTCCGACGTCGAAAGCTCGGTTGGGCATCTCATGCATCATATATGTCATCGAGCAACCGGTCGGCATGGCTGGTGTCACGCCAACGATTTTCTCGTTTTCACGTGCTAATTCAAGCAATGTGTGGCCAAACACGTCTTGGAACAAAGGAGGTTGGTCAGTCTGGATGACTTTGATCTTTTCTCCCGTCTCAACGTCAAACTTGCCCGGTGCGTGCCACTCTGTAGCCGCCTCTTCTGCTGGTTTGAATCCTTTGCCTTTCTTGGTGATAAGATGAAGAAGTTTAGGACCCTTGATGCGTTTCAAGTCTTCCAAAAGTGAGACTAATTCAATGACATTATGACCGTCAGATGGACCGAAATATCTGATATTCAGTCCTTCAAACATGTTTTGCTGGCTACTCAACAGTGATTTGACGGAATTTGTAAGACGTGTGAATTTGCCTTTCTTGTCATCGCCGATGATTCCCGCATTTACAGCACGGTTGTATAATCCTTCACGGATACGGTTGTATCGTGGTGAAGAGGTTAGTTTTAGCAGATAATCGCTCACTCCTCCCACTGCTGGGTCAATTGCCATGTGGTTGTCGTTGAGGATGATAAGCAGATTATTGTCGCATATGGATGCGTTGTTCAATCCTTCAAAAGCAAGTCCGCCTGTCATTGCACCATCTCCGATGATGGCAACTGTATGGTTTTCTTTGTGCTCAAGTTTAGACGCCACCGCCATTCCCAAAGATGCGGAAATGGAGTTGGACGCATGACCTGCTATGAATGAGTCGTATTCACTCTCTTTAGGGTTTGGGAAACCGCTGATTCCGCCAAACTTACGGTTTGTGTTGAACACTTTGCGTCTTCCTGTAAGAATCTTATGTCCGTAAGCCTGGTGACCCACATCCCAAACGATGTTGTCTGACGGCATGTCGAACACGTAATGCAGAGCGACGGTGATCTCTATCGTGCCAAGACTGGATGCGAAGTGCCCTGGGTTGTGCGACAACTCATCAATGATGAATGCACGCAACTCTTCACAAACCTGAGGTAGTTGTTCCACCTTAAGTTTCTTCAAATCCGAGGGATACTCGATATTATTGAGTAGACTTTCTTTCATTTCCATTCTTCTCTCGCTTTACCCATCATTTCCAACACCTGGCTTATTACGCTGTGGTTGGAGTAGTTTTTAACTACAAAGTCTGCTTTATTTATTTTTTCGTCATCGCGGGCTTGGTTGGCCATGCGTTGGCGGATTTCTTCAATATTTGCGGAATCGCGTCGTGCGACTCTTTCAATTCTGGTCTCAATAGGAGCGTAGACGAGGCATACTTTGTCGATACATTTATTGTTCAGACTGCATTCGTAGAGTATTGCACTCTCCAAAGCAACGATGTCTTTTTTTTGATCTAAACACCATCTATTGAAATCTTTTTCCACAGCTGGATGCACGATTCCTTCAACCTCAGTCAGCAAAGCAGCGTCAGAAAAAATCTTTGCTGCCATCTTTTTTCTGTTGAGACGTCGCCCTTCATACACGTCGTCTCCAAGCAGATCCATTATCTTTCGTCTCACGTCTGCATCGTTCTCCTGCAACCATTTTGCTCTGGAGTCGCAGTCATAAACTGGGACACCTAATACGGAAAGTGTTTTGCTGACGACACTTTTGCCGGATCCGATACCGCCTGTGATTCCAAGTCTCAACATTATTGCTCAGTTTTTGTTTCGATTATAAACTCAACCTGGTCTGGATGCAAAGATATTCCGAATACGCCTTCGGCACTGTTGGCAACCTCCACGTTGATTTTTTTGCTTTTGCTGTTGATCTTGTTGTAGTCCACAACGAGTGTGAACGACGAAGGTGTTATCTTGTCCCAATTGCTGACACCGACCTTACATTTCACACCAACGGAAGCTGGGAATGTCTTCAATGTCAGATTGGCGGGTACGTTCTTTTTGTTGATGCCGACCACGTCGATTATCTTTTCTGTGACTTGCTCCGCTTTAATCTCTACAGAGACCTGAGACTCATTGAATGAGATATTGTCACTCTTTCTCAACGGCACAATTTTAGTGGTGTTCTCGAATATGTCGCCGAAAAGAGAGTCGGCAGGCAATGTCTCCAGAGAATCAATCTTGTCCAAAGTCTCTTTTGTTCCGAAAATATCCACTTTGTCTGGAGATATTGTCACATCACCGATTTGGATATACTGCGGGCGAAGACGTATATTGCCGACCAGTTTAACGGGCACCGTCTTCTTCTCTATTTTGAATATAGACACTTTGATTGTGTCTGGAGAATAACTTTCGATTTTAGTGTTGGCGTTGAGTTGCTCTTTCAACTTAGCTTCGAAACTTTTTGCCTGAATCAGATTTTTGCCCTCTTGTAGTTTTTCTCTTCCGATTTTGATTGTGTCGAATCCATAGCCAAGAAAAGCAAATGCCATTTTAGCGTGGTATTTGAACAATGTTTGCCATTGGTCTGTCACCGTCACTTCGAGTGCGGGACATAACTGTTCGCTTTTGCAAAAACCTTCAGGTATTTCTTCATATTGTATCGGAATTTGGATAGTAGACTCACCTTTTTCCGACGAGGCCTGCATCAGCCAGAGGGTAGCGGATATAGTCAAAAAAAACAAAAAGACCCAAAGGTCTTTGCTCGTCACAAATTCCTTGGCCTTTTTGATTTGTTTTTCTATAAAATTTAGAAATTCGTCTTTCACTACACTCTAAATGAGGAATTACTTAGAATAGTTAGAAGCGTCAGTTGGGGCAGAGCTTGACTGAACTTCGTTTGTTGGATAGACGTAGTTGACGTTTACATTAACAACAACGTTTGGCGCGATTTCGATGCGGATCGTCACACCGTCTGCCTCTATACTTTTGATTTTGCCGTAAATACCCGTCTGTAGAATCACAGTGTCGCCAGCCTTTAGGTTGGCACGGTATTGACGGATTTTTTTCTCCTGTTTTTTCTGGCTCCAGATCATGTAGATGAAGAATGCACCGAAGATTATAATCATTGGTAACATAGAGCCCATGCCTGGCTGAGCCTGTAGTAGAATTGATAATAGATTCATGTTTTGAATTTTTTAGATTATCTTGTTTTTGGTGTTATCACCGCAACTTTTGTCAATTTGTTTTGTTCTTTAAGATCTTTCACGATAGCGTCAAGCACGCCATTGATGAAAGTTGAACTTCTTGGAGTGCTGTAGTATTTGGAAAGCTCCACATACTCGTTCATAGTGACTACGATTGGAATATGAGGGAATGCGAAAAGCTCAGCAATCGCGGTTTGAAGGATGATCTTGTCCATGAATGCGATACGCTCCTTGTCCCAGTTTTTGATGTGGGTCATGATTAGCTCGTCATACTCAGCCTGATTGTAGATGACCTTTGTAAGTAGAGTAAGAGCGAAAGTCTCATCAGTGGGGTCGCTGAACTTAGGCATCAACTCGTAGTCGTTAGGGGTTGTCTCCTCGTAGCGTGCGATAGTCTTCATAATGAAACTGATGACAGTCTCAGTGTCATCGTTCCAATAGATTGACATTCCTTCCAACTCTTCAGTCAGCATCTTGTTTGAAGTCACGACGCTTTTGTAGAATCCACGTAGGAAACGACGGTCGCAGTCGTAGTCGCGTTCGCTTGCCTCGGCTGTCTCGTAAGCCTGGGAAGTCAAAGCCTCGGCATATAGGGAGTTGATGATTTCAGGATGTTTGTTCCATGATAATTTGTTCTCCTCTAGGAATTTGTTCAGAGTCTCGTTTTCAGCAAGCTGTTGTGCCACTTTGTTTTCAGCCAAGAAATCGGCAGGAACTTTCTCTCCGCTGTCAAAGTTGGCATCACCGGCCATTTGGCATCTTTTTGCGATAGACTCTTTTCTTGTTTTAGCATAGTCAGACACTTCGACAGCAAGTCTAAGCAATAGCATGTAAAGCTCGTATGTCTTGTCGAGAGAGAGAGTCAACTCATTTTTTGCGTCGTTGACATCTTTACTGTTGCTTTTGTAGTACGAAAAAAGTATCTGAATTACTTTGATTCGAAGAAGGATTCTGTTTATCATCGTTTTTTCTTTTTAGCTTCGCAAAATTAGTAGAAAAAATGCAAAGCTTGAAATTTTTTAGGGCAAAAACACGAATTGTGGAGATTTATCAATTATTATTTCAGTCTTTGATTCGACGTGTTGTCGTGATAAGTGTCAATATTCTATTTGTCAAAGACTAAAAATGTAGAGACGCACGATTGGTGCGTCTCTGCAATTATATATTTCTTTTCAAAAATCGTGTCCGTTATTCTTCGGATGAATTTGAATTATCTACCAATTTCTTCATTCCGTCGAAATTGAATCCAAGAGAAAAACGCAATGTTCTGTCAAGTGGACAGTTCGCACTAGAATGAGACGCGATTAGATATGCGGCATTGATCTCAAACACTCTCATTTTGAATCCAATTCCGGCTGCAAAATATTTTCTGTTTCCTTTTGTCTCATTTTCGTGAAAATATCCGAAGCGAGCCATAAACATATCTCTGTAGGAGTATTCTCCACCCAAGCTCCATGTGATTTCTTTCATTTCCTCTCCGAATCCACCTGAATCACCAAATGATTTGAAGATTCCTTTGATTGTACCATGATTACGGTATTCATCCAAAGCATTTTCGTATTCCTCTCTGGTCTCGTAGTCACTTTCAAGAGGAGTTGTTGGTACTAAAAGCTTGTTGATGTCGAATGATACAGAGAATTTGTTGTAGGCATCGATTGGAAATTCATAATTGACACCCAATCTCCAATTTGTTGGGAGGTACTGATATGTCGCTCCGTCGTCGTATGTTGGTTTAGCACCGATGTTTGAGATGTTGGTACCGATATTCAATTTTGCTACTCTCTTGTCTGACAAATCAAATGGACGACTGTAGAAAGCAGAAATGTCGGCTGCAACTGACTTTGCGGCATTGTAAGACTGCTCGTCTACCACACCGTTCATTAGGTCTGAGAATATGAATCTCAATGCCACTGATGCATTCCAATACTGACTCAAAGCACGTGAATAAGCAGCGTCGATTGCCAATTCGTATGGCTTTGCGGTACCTTGAGAAATCACTTCACCTGAAGGACCTGGCATGTCTGTCAAGTTGATCTCTCCGTAAGAGAAATATCTCAAAGATGCTGACAGGGCCTGCTTGTCGTCTAATTTATAGTAGCCAGCCAAATATGCTAAATTGATGTCGTTTACAATTTCTCTCAGCCAAGGAGTGTATGATATTGCTACTCCTCCTTTGCCTTCCATAGTTGCGTATTTTGAAGGATTCCAATATTGAGAAAAAATGTCGGCAGATGTCGCGGCTCCAACATCTCCCATACCACCACCTCTTGCATCAGGGGCAATACTCAAAGAAGGTATTGCAGTCTGTAATGGGTTGAAGTAATCGCCTTTGCTTTCTGCGTTTACGCTCAATACGGATAGCATTATTGCTGTTCCGGCCAAACTTACTTTTATTCTTTTCATCTATCTATTCTATTTTAGCTTTTTCTACTCATTTAACGTGCAATATTACTATTTATTGTGCAATTACCATTATTTTTTCTGTTTTTTCTGCAAAATTAGAATTTTCTGTGGCTATTCTCGCACGTAAAAAGTATAATCCTGAAGAAACTTTGCCATTTTTGTTCAGATCAAATTCTATTTTCCAGGATCCGTCAGTTGGTTTGTCTTTCAACTCTTTCCTCAGAATTTCTCTGCCTGACAAATCAATCAACGAACATTCTACTGTTTGAACTTCGTCTGGCCTGTTGGTCATTATAAAAGCCGTGAAATGATCCTTGGCTGGGTTAGGGTAGACTGTCAGAGTTTCAATCTCAGGAGCCAAACTTTCTGTTACGTAGATCTGAATTGAGGATTCTGATGAGTTGTTTTGCAAATCCCATGTTTTGATTTTGATGGCGTGCCAGCCTTCACTCAATGGCTTTTCCATGTGATATTCTACTTTTCCTTCTGTACAGCTTCCAATATTGTATTTGAAGTAGGAATTTAGATTAATGACATTCTTCGTGTCGTCATCTACAGTCAGAGTTATATTATGACCTACGCTGCTGCCGGTGGCATTTATTCCGCTTGCATCTGAAAAATCCACATATACCATCGGATTTGGATTGACTTTAAATCCATCTTTGTATTTATTCCCGTTGGTGGTCAATACGATATTTGGTCCGATATTGTCTGTCTCTATATCTGACACACTGCCTCCGATCAATAAACTGTCATTTGATCCCATGGCATCCCAACCGTTGTTTTCATCATACGCATACATTGATAGCCTTCCATTGCCTACTTTATAGTTGATGTCTTTTGGTATGATCATTTGAATCTCAAATTTTCCGTTTTTCACTACGGTTGATCCGGTGTAAAGAATGCTCTTGTGGTCGTAGTACGTGTATGGGTCTATTTGTCTTGATACATCTATAACATTGCCATTAGGTTGTGTTTCTTGAAATGTCAACTCTTTATTTGCTTTTGTCTTCATTTGCATCTCTTTGTCTTTGAGTGTGACGTTGACAATTCCATTGAACTGAGGCAATATGTGGCCTGTCTCGTCTTCAACATGACAATAGAATTTTTCCTTGGATAGGGCTTTTAGAGTGTCTGCCTTGGAGACGGTGCCATCTCTCTTCAAAGTGATTATTGAATCGACTACCAGATTAAGTTCTGGCACTTTAAGTTTTATCCCTGGATCTCCCAATAGAATATAAACCATTTTGTTGGAATCTGATTCGTTTGCTGTTTTAGCGGCTCTGTATATTTTCCCTAAACGGTATTCGTTCTCTGGATTAAATAGTTGTCTGAGAAAATTCTTGTTCAACGATAGGTTTTGATCGGAATATGCCGTACGTACAGCTCCGATAGATGCGATGGCTCCACCTTGCGGATTGAGCATTATTTCCTCTCCGAAACTATATCTGAAATCGTCGTATTGTGACACGTTGCAACTTCCCGCAAACCATACAGGATATATTTTATTGTATATATTGTGCACTTGTGTTATTGAGTATGAATGTTCCGCACTGATGGCATTGTAAGAGCCATGACCGAGATAGTTGAAAATCAATGCTCCCTCGGAGAATTTCCTTGTTATGGTCGTGGTGACTTCTGGATATCTTCGTGACCCTCCGTTCATGCTACAGGTGAAATTGTCCCAATATATACGGGATACATTCATCCTTGGCTCCGCTGAATGCAATGTGGTTATCGCTTCTTCTTCTTGGTGGAAAAAAAAATAGTAATCATATGCTGATTGGGTATCTTCGTTGTCGTCTGCAAGAGCAATGACTTTATTCCTCCATTCTCCTGGACCCAATGCGTAGTATTGTTTAACTTTATTGACAAGGGCTTCTGCTTGTTCTGCTTTCGAAACAGGGAATCTTCCAACACCGATATTTATATTCTTGTTTAGGTATAGGTTATTGTAGCCAAGTGTCCCGTCTTCTACATATCCGAAATAATCGTCGCATGAATAGCTGTTTGTTTCTGTTAACGATCGGACTGATTGGTATGTCACCATTTTATTATAGTCTGGAATTTTTAATAATCCTCTGTTGTCGTATGTGCCATCTCCTATTAACAACAGATATTGAGGGTAGACTCCATATTCCGACTCAGACGCTTTATCCCATAACATTTTCATGAATGCTCTGATTGCAGTGGGGTCGGGTGTTCCGCTTGAAAATTCGTTGTACACTTGGTCGGTGGTTACAACGGCGACGCTCATGCCATCTTTCTCATGATGGAATTCTGCAATTTCATTTGCTTGGGCGATGAACTCAGGATTTGTGACTACCGTATATTCGATGTCTTTAAGAGCATGTAGATTCTGGTTGTCTACATTTCCGACAATTTCTGGGGTTTTGAATTTTCCTCCCCAATCGACCATGATGTACCTGCCTACTGTTGGTCTTGTCTTGACAGTGAAAATCAAACTGTCTTTGCTAGATTTTGTTGGCACTCTTTTGACATCTCCGATCTCAGAAACATCCCAAACCTGGATGTTTGAATTGGAATTCAGAGCGGCATATGTGATGTTTGTTTCTGTATAAGATGGACTTACTGGAATCATTTGATAATCAAGGTTCCCCTTCAGACTGCATTGGGCGGCGGCTATTATATAGTCGATGTATCCCGTTCCAGTTTTAGATGTTGTTGTGTATTTGTATGTGGCTGATATGCTATTATCTGCAGATTGTGTGACTTCGGCATGCATTATCGCATCAAACCCAAGGTAAGAGTCTTTTATTACTTTTTTGTCGAATGTTTCTGATATGTTCTCCAAATCAGTTTTGAGAATGAATTCTCCTATATTTTGCGATGCGGTAAGTACATTGCTGTAGATATTTCCTCTTGCTCCCACTATGATATTGTCGAAGTGGAATGAGAACGTTTTGCTGTCTCCATTATTGAATTTGCAGCCATACCAGTTTCTGCCAGTTTTGGCGATGTTGATGTCTTCAAATTTCATCCATTTGATGGCTGTATAGGTAGTCTTTTTTTTATTGGTTTCAATCAATTCGTCGCCAAACTCGATTCTTTTGGCTTCCGTATTTTCCTCGTGTAAAAAATAGTAGGAATAATCGGAAGAATAGTTTTCGGAAATGCCGATATTGTTTGTCGCAGATGCGTTTATTTTTGTTAACCCCACAACTCCTCTTAAATAGAATGCGATTCTGTCTCCTAAGTCCACAACAGGTTGGTCGGACAAATCGTCGACATAATGATTGCTTTCAGTGAAGTCTTCATCCAGCAATTCGCCTCCATATCCGCGCAAATGAACTTTTTTAGGATTGGAGAATCCCATGTTGCGTAATTCGTTGTAAGAAATTGTGTAGACACCTTCCTCCTGTACACGAATCTTTACTGTTTTACCGTTTGACAAAATCGATTTGTCGGTATATGAACGCAAGTTTTTGGCATTGACTATACTAATTGAAGCCAATGTCATTGCAAACATACTTGTCAATATCTGTCTTAAAAATCTTATGCTCATACAAAAAAAATGTGCAGATAGTTTTTTCTATCTGCACAATTAACGTATGATGCAATATTTTATTGCGCAATAACCACGACTTTTTCTGTCTTTTCCACAAAGTCTGATTTCTCAGTTGCCACACAGACATGTAATAAGTATAGACCATTGGCGACTTGACCGTTCTTGTTCAGGTCAAATTCGATTTTCCATATTCCGTCTGAAGGCTTGTCTTTAAATTCTTTCTTTAATATCTCTCTGCCTGAAAATTCAGACAAAGAACACTTTATGGTTTGTACCTCGTCAGGTCTGTTTGTCTTTATGTATGCTGTGAAATAGTCTTTGGCAGGGTTAGGGTAGACTGTCAGTGTCTCAATTTCAGGAGACAGATTTTCGTTTACATAGATTCGGATTGTGGATTCCGACGAGTTGCTTTGCAAATCCCATGCTTTGATATTGATTGTATGCCATCCTTCACTCAAAGCATCTTCAATATGGTATTCAACTCTTCCTTCTGTACAACTTGCGGTGTTGTACTTGAAGTAGGAATTTAGGGAGATGACATTTTTCGTGTTGCCATCTATTGTCAAAGTTATGTTATGTCCGATACTGCTTCCTGTAGCATTTATTCCGCTTGCATCAGACAGGTCTACAAAAATCATAGGATTTGGATTGACTTTGTATCCATCTTTGTATTTTTTTCCATTAGTCGTCAATACAATGTTTGGTCCGACATTGTCTGGCATAATATCATCTGTACTTCCTCCGATCAACAGATCTTCATTTGCTCCCATTGCATCCAAACCGTTAAGCTCATCATATGCATACATGGATAGTCTGCCATATCCCACTTTGTAGTTGATGTCTTTAGGTATGATCATCTGTAGTTCAAATTTTCCATTTGTCACAACGGAAGATCCTGTATATAGTGTGCTCTGACGGTCATGATATGAGAATGGGTCAATGCCATCTTTGTTTCCTAGTGTGAATGCTTTTACTTTTTTGTCTTTGAGTGTTGCATTTACCAATCCGTTGAATTGATTTAATATATTGCCACTCTCGTCTTCCACGTGGCAATAAATTTTCATTTTGGAAAGAGCTTTTAAAGTATCTGTCTTCGTGATTGTTCCATCTGAATTCATAGTTACAATGGAGTCGACTACAAGATTAAGTTCTGGTACTTTTAATTTCAAACCAGGGTCTCCCAACAATATGTAGACCATCTTGTTGGAGTCTTGTCCTCTAACGGTTTTTGCGGCTCTGTATATTTTACCCAAATAATATTCGTTCTCTGGATTGAAAGCTTGTTTTAGAAAGTCTTTGTCCAATGATAGGTTGGGAGATGCGTAGGCTGTACGTACAGAACCAATAGATGCGATTGCTCCTCCATTTGGGTTTAGTATTATTTCCTCTCCGAAACTAGATCTGAAATCATCATATTGAGAAAGATTGCAGCTTCCAGCAAACCATACAGGATAAATCTTGTTGTATATAGATTGTGCTTGAGATATTGAATATGAGTGCTCTGCACTTATTGCGTTGTATGAACTGTGTCCTAGATAGTTGAAAATCAATGAACCTTCAGAGAACTTTTTAGTTATTGCTGCAGTCACCTCAGGGTATCTGCGCGATCCTCCGCTCATATCGCATTTGAAGTTATCCCAATAGAGACGTGTTACATTCATTCTTGGCTCTACTGTTTCTAATGCGAATATGGCTTCTTCTTGATGTGATAAAAATGAGTGAAATGCTGAAGTTGATGACTGCTCGTCATTATCGTCGGCCAAAGATAGAATTTTAGATCTCCATTCGCCTGGCTCCAAGGCATAGTATTGTTTTACTTTGTTGATGAGAATGTCTGCTTGCTCTGCTTTAGAGACAGGAAATCTACCTACACCAATGTTAACATTCTTGTTCATGTACAGGTTGTTGTATCCTAGCGTTCCGTCCTCAACATAACCGAAATAGTCGTCGTTTGTGTAGCTCGACGTTTCGTTTAGTGATTTGATGGATTGGTATGTCAGCATTTTGTTGTAGTCGTTCATCTTCAGTCTTCCTCTATTGTCATAGGTTCCGTCTCCCATTAACAACAGATATTGTGGATAAACGCCATATTCCGACTTTGATGCTTTATCCCACAACATTTTCATGAACGCTCTGATGGCTGTCGGGTCTGGTGTTCCGCTTGAAAATTCATTGAACACTTGTTCTGCGGTGACTACAGCAACACTCATTCCATCTTCTTTTTTATGAAATTCCGCTATTTCGTTCGCCTGGTCGATGAATTCTGGGGGTGTGACTACCACGTACTCGATATCCTTCAATGCGTGTAGGTTCTGGTTGTTCACTTCTCCTACAACTTCTGGAGTTGGAAAGTCTCCTCCCCAGTTTGCCATAATATATCTGCCTACTGTCGGTCTTGTTTTGACAGTGAAAATCAAACTGTCTTGGCTCAATCTTGTTGGTACTATTCTGATGTCTCCGATCTCTGTGACATCCCAAACTTGAATGTTTGAATTGGAATTTAGTGCGGCGTATGTGATGGTCGTTTCTGTATAAGAAGGGCTTACTGGAATCATTTGGTATCCGACATTGCCTCTCAAATTACACTTTGCGGCAGCAATTATATAGTCGATGTATCCGGCTCCAGTAGCTGATGATGTTGTGTATTTATATGTGGCTGAAATAGAATTGGATGACGGCTGGGTTACTTCTGCTTCCATTGTTTTTTCAAATCCAAAATCATATTTTGCCGCTTTCTCAAGTGTGACTGATTTGTCTGTCAAATCGGTTTTGAGATTGAATTCTCCTGTTGTTGAAGATGCAGACATCACATTGCTGTAGATTCTTCCTATTTCCCCTGCAATAAGATTGGTGAAGGAGAATGTGAATGTTTTGCTGTTCCCGTTGCTGAATTTGTTTCCATACCAGTTTCTTCCTGATTTAGCAACGTTGATGTCGTCAAATTTCTGCCATTTGATGGCTGTGTATGTCGTCTCTTTTATGCTGTCTTCTGCCAACTCCTCAGCCAACTCGATTCTTTTTGCCTCAGTATTCTCTTCATGTAGAAAATAGTAGGAATAATCAGATGTGTAGTTTTCTGTTATGCCGATATTGTTTGTGGCAGATGCGTTTATTTTTGTCAACCCCACAACGCCTCTTAGATAAAATGCAATTTTATCTCCTAAATCCACAACTGGCTGGTCGGCCAAGTCGTCGACGTAATGGTTGGTTTCTGTGAAATCTTCGTTAAGCAATTCGCCTCCGTATCCGCGTAGGTGCACATTTTTAGGGTTGGAGAATCCCATCTCACGCAACTCATTGTATGTGAATGAGTATAGACCCTCCTCCTGCACTCTAATCTTTACTGTCTTTCCGCTCGACAATACTGATTTGTCGGTGTATGTACGCAGATTCTGCGCACTGGCAACACTCATTGATGCCAATGTCATCGCAATCGTGTACGTGAATATATTTTTTAATGACTTCATAATCATTCAATTTTGTTATTTGACACTGAATTTAAGCAACTCCTGGCCTTCGATGAATCCTTTGATCTCGTCTCCGATCTCCACTTTGCCAACTCCGCTTGGTGTGCCTGTGAAAATCAGATCTCCCGTCTTCAAGGTGAAATATTTGCTCGCCAACGAGACTATTTCCGCTATCGACGTGATCATCTCTCCGCTGTTGCCTGTCTGCACTATATTGCCATTCTTGCTTAGACTGAAATTAATGTTTTGCAAATCTGCAAATTCACTTTTGTCAATGAATTCTCCTATTGGAGCGGAATTGTCAAACCCTTTGCTGATATCCCATGGGGCTCCTGCTTTTTTAGCCGCTGCCTGAAGGTCTCGAGCCGTAAAGTCGACTCCGATAGTGATGGCATCGATATAACGCTCTGCAAATTTGACGCCGATGTTCTTTCCCATCTTGCCGATCCTCACCACCAGTTCTGCCTCATGCTCTACCTGCTGTGAAAAATCGGGCAGATAGAACGGTTTGTTTTCTCGGAGAAGTGATGTCTCTGGCTTCAGAAAAAGCACTGGCTCTTTCTTCTCCTCTTTATATAATTCTGCATTGTGGGAACCATAGTTCCAACCTACACAAATAATCTTCATAATATGTTCCAGTATACCAATTTCGCAAATTTAAGATTTTATTTTTCTTTTTGCGTGATTTGTATTAAAATGTTTTTAACATAAATGAAGTCTTATGAATTTTAATGTTTCTAAAATAAAAGAAGCGGTTTGAAATTTTAGTTTTTCTTCAAAACGTGTATTTTTGTTTTTGAAAGACAGAAACGAAATACATAATTAATTATATGGATTGGAAAGATTCGCTATCAGCGCTTAAAGGCACATTGCCACAGGGAGATGCAGAACCGGTTGTAGAGGAAAAGGTGGAAGAGAAGGTGGATTCTCAGAATTTGATCGTCAGTTTTGAAAAGAAGGGTAGAGGAGGGAAGACTGCCACTATCATCTCTGGTTTCACTTGTGATTTGGAGACGGTGCATCAGATTGCTGACGTGTTGAAGAAAAAACTGGCGACAGGTGGTTCATACCGTGAGGAGGAGATCCTTCTTCAGGGCGACAAGCGTGACGCTGCTGTGGAGTGCCTGAAAAAACTTGGTCATAAGGCGAAGAGGGGAAATTGAATTTAATTCGTAATGCTTAATGCGTAATTCGTAATTGTGGGTGCAATCTAAACAATGGGATAATCATGAGACGCACGACCGTGCGTATCTACAAGAGGTTGAATCATCAGATGTGTGTTTTGTCCCAACAATTACGCATTACGAATTATGAATTATTTTTTATTCAGCCAGTCGTAGTAGGCTCTTAGAATCTCACCTGACATTCCATCTGGATGGTCTATTTTCTTGTCAAAAAAATATTGTTGTAGACGTGAGCCTCCCCATAGTCCCCAATTGTTTCTTATCCACATGCCTAAACCGAAATGCAAATGTTTTAAGATGTCTTCTTTGAGAAGCCCTTTGATGTATTCCTTGTCTTTCTCACTTAGAATTTTATCCAGCTGAACACAGCAATCCTCAATATCTTTTGGAATGTATACTCCATTGATAGAGTCCATTTCTATACGTAACTGGTACTCTCTGGCTCTTTTGTCTTGTTCTTCTTTCCTTATTTTTCGTCTTTCTGTAAATCTTTCATTTTGTTTTTCCAGGTCAATCTCTTGGTTGTTCAAATAGCGATGATAAGAGACTAAGATTGTCTCATAAATCTCATCGTAGTTGTAGAATCCTTTCCTCTCAAAATATTTCACAAGTCTCGATGGCCGTTCATCTGTTTGTATCCAATGATGATAGAAATCCATATGAGGATATGTAAATTCTTCATGGTTGCAGATGCTGTCTTCGTGGAGAGCCTTGACCAACTCTTTGTCTTCTGGTTCTATGGTTTTATCTAATATATAATATACGAAAACAGCCATTTATGTTTCTTGGTATAGGATAGTCATTCAACTCTTTTTCATATGCTGATGATAGCAGTGAATGAAGAGATAACAGGATGATTATGATGTTTTTAGTTTTCATGATGGTTTATATGTTATTTGTTTTCGACAATTATGCATTGTGAATTATGAATTCCCCCACGACGTGTGGCATGTCCCAACAATTACGCATTATGCATTAAATCAAAATGCCGTTGCAGTGGTCGATTTCATGCTGGATAATCTGGGCTGTAAAGCCTCTGAATTTCTTCCTTTGTGGTTTGAAATTAAAGTCTAAATATTCCAACTCTATTTCATTGTATCGAATTGTCTTCTTTACACCAGGCAATGAAAGACATCCCTCTTCTGCAGGATAAGGTTTCAATTTCAATGTGATTACAGGGTTGATGAAAGCTTCTTGTTTATCACCCACGCAAACTACAATTATATTTTTCAAGACGCCAATCATGTTTGCTGCCATCCCCACGCATCCGTCAAGGTGGGCACGCAGTGTGTCGAGCAGGTCAACGACCACTTGTCTGTCTTCTTCCGTTGCAGGCTCTGATTTCTGTGAGAGAAACAACGGGTCGTGCATTATCTCTTTTACCATTTCCTTTTATTTAGCGATGAACGAGAATTTTTGGCTGCCGCCAACAACTATAAAAACATCTTTCCCCATTTGTCAAACTGATTAAGCGATTCTTCGCCGAATTTTTCCAGCTTGCGTCTGGCTTGTTCAAAATCTCTTTCCTCACCCAAGTGTGTTTTGCTGAAAAACTTGTCGGCGAAACAGATGATTTGTTCTTCTATGCTGACTGGACGCATGTCTCGGTGTGGAACAGGAAGATTTTGCTCAATAATCTGCTTCAACGATAATCCAGTGCCCGTGTGACGCTCAGCCACCAATGCATGGCGTGGCAGACCTTCCGCTTGGAGCAGTTCGCTGCCAAGATAGCCGTGGCAGATGTATGGCTTGTCACCGTCGCAACAGATTCCTGATGCTGAAGTCTTGAAGATTCCAATGTCGTGAAGCATTGCTCCTTCCTCCACAAACTGACGGTCGGCACCAAGTTCAGGATGCGCGTCGACAATCTTCAATGCCTTTTCTGTGACCTCTTTTGAATGGGTGACGAGAATATGATATAGCTCGCTGTTCTCGTCGTAGTATTTTTTTATTATTGCTATTGGATCTATCATTGTGATTTCTTTTTTCACAAAGGTAATGATTTGGTAGGAAACTCGCAATTAAATAATTTTTCACTTTTTTGTATAAAAATAAACGCTTGTTGCAAAGTTGTATCGCGCCATTTAAGTCTGTCTGATGCGATTGCTTGGATGAACCATTTTCTCAACCTTCAGAGAGTGAAAAAATGATCTCTTGCTGGCAATGTGAATTTGTATATGAGACAAGCTTTCCCGACAGTTTTCCTCATGCTTCATGGAATAAAAAAAGGGCCGCTCGTTGTCAAAACGTACGGTCCTCAAACACTTAACCAATTAAAATTTCTATATCTTTTATTCTTTGTTTTGTCCTTAAATCAGCAGGCTTCTTTTTTGCTGGCTTTCTCCGCCTCTTTTTTTTCCTTGCGGAACTTACGGAGCTCTTCCTGCACCTTCACAAGCCTTTGGTTGCTACTGCCTCTCCAGTCGAGACGTGGATCGAACTTAGACTGGTCGAATCTTCCGTCGACAATCACGTCGATATAGTTCAGCAACGGAATAACTTCTTCAATCTCAAGTAGTTCCTCGAATTTGTAGCCAGTATATACCCAGATGTTTTTGCCCGTCTCCTTCTTGATTCTTTTTAAAATGTACCCAAAATCCTTAGGGTTGAAGAAAGGGTCGCCACCAGAAAAAGTGACACCGTCAAGAATAGGATTCTCGTTGATAGACTCAACCATTTCGTCCACCATGCTACGTCTCAATGGAAGTCCGTTTAGCGGATTCCAGCTATTTGGATTCTGACAACCTGGGCAATGGTGTCTGCATCCAGATAGATAGATTGAATAGCGAAACCCTGGACCATCCACGATAGTCTCTGGGTATACTTTCATTATGTGAAGTTCTCCGATTAAGTCTTCCATTTTTCGATTGTTTTACATTCGCAAAGTTGGGAATAAAAAAGTGATTTAAGGTAAAAAAAAATGAAAAGTTTCGTACTAAAATCATAACTTATTATTATGAGCATTGATATGAAAAATGATTTGAAAAAAATAAAAAAATGTTTGTTTATTCATTTCTAAAATCATTGCGAATAAAAATACAAAAATGCTTTGGATTTATGGTTTGAATTGTTCATAACTTGTTGATAACTCGAATTTTATCAAATATGGAAGAAAAAAATCGAGTTTTGTTTGGATAAATAGATAAATCGCCTTACCTTTGCACCCGCAAATGAGAGCCTAAAGGCTATCGAGTTGTGATTGTCCTATGGTGTAATGGTAGCACACCGGTTTTTGGTACCGTTTGACTAGGTTCGAGTCCTAGTAGGACAACAAGAAAAAATGTAGACTTGTAGACGGAATGTTTACAAGTCTTTTTTTATGTTTTTCCCGACAATGCCTGAGTGCCGACTGTCTATTAAGGCAACTAATAACAGGTGAAGAACAACAATCGCAGAGCTTGGTAGATCTAGAGTCGTTTTTTTAACCTGCCCGCAATAAAAATGAATCAAACAGAACCGACGTCGTATATAATAAGTAGACGCTTGGAAAACCAGCAAACATTTTTTGCAAATATTACTTTTCTGCATTAATTTTGTATTTATTGATTCTAATATAATTATGGATAAAAGACAAACGACTCCGTGGGCTTGGATCCCCACATTATATATGGCGGAGGGTGCTCCATATTTTGCAGTGAACACTCTTGCGATGCTTTTCCTTTCAGAAATGGGTCTGAGCAATACAGACGTGGCTCTCTACACCTCTTGGATGTATCTGCCGTGGGTTATCAAACCGTTTTGGAGTCCGATTCTCGACCTGTTCGGAAGCAAGAAGATGTGGGTGGTGGTGATGCAGTTTATTGTCGCTATTGCTCTTGGAGGAGTGGCGTTCACAGCTCCGTGTGACTTCTGGCTCAATGCGTCGTTGGCATTTTTCTGGCTCTGCGCGTTTGCCTCTGCCACTCATGATATAGCTGCCGACGGATTGTATATCCTTGCCCTCGACACCAACCAGCAGTCGTTCTTCGTCGGAATACGTAACACATTCTATCGAATCAGCACGGTGCTATGTCAGTGGGGATGTCTGGTGTTGGCAGGGCAGCTGTTTGAAAAGAATACCGTCGACGGAATGGATGTTATTCCTGCGCATGCTAGTGCCTGGAGCACCGTCTTCTATATAATGGCAATCGCGTTTCTCTTTTTGTCCGTTTATCATTTTGCGTTTTTGCCGAATGATAAAAAACGTTTGGAAATCGGTCGTACGTCTGATGATGAAATGTTGTCTGTAGAGACGTACGGTCGTACGTCTCAGAATGGAACCGACGCACAGAAGACTGTAGAATTAGATGGAATCGTAGCGTCGCTCAAGAATAATTTCAAATCGTTTTTTGCAAAATTCACGGGCAGGGAACTTATTCTCGCTCTTCTTTTCATCTTCACATACCGTCTTGGTGAGGCTCAGCTTGGAAAGATCGCGCAGCTCTTTTTGAAGGACACATATGAGAATGGCGGACTAGGATTGTCGCTGACAGATGTCGGCAATATCTACGGTCTGGTCGGAGTGATCGCGCTGATGACAGGAGGGGTGCTTGGTGGAATCGCAGTGTCGAGATATGGATTGAAAAAGATGATGTTCCCGATGTTGCTGTTTATGAATATCCCTAATGTGGTCTATATATTTTTGAGTTCCACACAGACCGCATTCCTTCCGACTATCTATACCATGGTGGCGATTGAGCAGTTTGGCTACGGATTCGGATTCACAGCGTTCACACTCTATCTTGTCTATATCTCGCAAGGAAAATATTCAACTACACATTATGCTATCTGCACAGGTTTGATGGCGCTCGGAATGATGATCCCGGGAATGATAGCTGGATATATGCAGGAGACGTTGGGATACACAAACTTCTTCGTGTGGGTATGCATCTGTACGATTCCACCGTTTTTCATAGCTCCGTTGCTTAAGATCGACAAAGAGTTTGGAGTTAAATAATATATAGAGTGTCCGACCGTATTTTCTCATTATTTGTTTTCTCCGTTGAGGCGTTTCCCACACAAAAATCCTCGTACTAAAACAAATACAAGAAATGATTCCGATAAATAATGTAAAAAATCAAAAAAAACGTATTTTTGCGTCTCAGAATATAAACTTAAACTTAAAATAAATGAAGCTAACAGGAAGAAGAACATCCAGCAATGTGGATGACAGACGTGGAGTAAGTGGAAAGGCAGTTGCCGGAGGAGGAAGCCTTTTGGTTGCTGCAATCGTAGGTATTTTCACATACATGCAGACAGGCAGTGTTGTATCTGGACTATCAGCAGGTTGGAATTCATATTCAAGCCAGCCAAAGGTTGAGACAGGTAGTGGCTACACTCCGACAAAAGAGGATGAAGAGAAATATCAGTTCGCAGCGCAGATCCTTGCAGGTACTGAGGATGTGTGGACTGAGATCTTTAAGAATTCTGGTATGACATATAAAGCCCCAAAGATGGTAGTGTTCCGTGGTGCTGTGTCATCAGCATGTGGAAACGCGACATCAGAATCAGGACCTTTTTATTGTTCCGGCGACCAGGCTGTGTATATCGACCTTAATTTCTTTGATCAGTTGGAAAACAATTATGGTGCAAAGGGAGATTTCGCAAAGGCATATGTTATCGCCCATGAGGTGGGTCATCATGTGCAGTATCTTCTTGGCACGTTGCAGAAGGTGTCGCAGCAGCAGGCTAGAATGTCGCAGGTGGAGAGCAACAAGTTGAATATCCGTCTTGAACTCCAGGCTGATTTCTTCGCAGGTGTTTGGGCTCACCACGACAATGCCAAATACAATTCAATGGAAGTCGGAGATATAGAGGAAGGTTTGAATGCCGCATCAAAGATTGGTGACGACTATCTGCAGCAGCAGGCTTATGGACGCACTCAGCCAGAAACGTTCAACCACGGAACATCAGCACAGCGTTCACGTTGGTTGAAGAGAGGTTTTGAAACTGGTGATCCAGGCAAGACAGCTTCGTCTATCTTTGAGTTGCCAGACGCACAGCTGTAAGAAATTCACAATTATGAATGCTAAATGCTGAATTATATGGCATTAGGCATTAATAAAAAGAGAGGGGAATCAAAACTAAAAGTTTTGGTTCCCCTCTTAGTTGATTATGCACTGTTGGAGCATGGGGTGTCGGCGTGATAGTGCCAACGGCACTTTATCTGCCAACGTAGGGAGTAACCCTACGGATATCTATGCTCATGTGTCAATCGACAGGAGAGCACCAACGGTGCGTTATCAGATAATGTAGAATGAACCCCTACAGATTAATCCCACAAATAACGTTCGTCATACTCAACATCATAAAGCTTCAAAAACTCTAAAAATTCTTCCTGATATATGCGTGCTTTGTGATGTTGTTCTTGATTACTAACATAACGGATCGCCCTGTCTAAATGTGATTTCCCAATAGAAAATGCTCCATAACCTTCTTGCCAAGCAAAGTTTCTATAATGATCACCTAATGACTTAATAAAATGGGAAGAACTTGCTTTTACATTTTTTACGACATCTGCAATTGCTATCTTCCTACTCAATCTAAAAAGAATATGTACATGATTTTGAACACCTCCCACACGAATGACATCACAGCCTAAATTGTTTAGAATTCCACAAAGATAATTGTGGATTTGGGTATAATCTTCTTTTTTAATCATGGGCACCCTATATTTTGTGCTAAAAACCAGGTGTACATAAATTTGGGATAATGATTGTGGCATAATTGTTTTTTTGTACGTGATACTTAATTTTGATGCAAAATTATAAAATTAATTTTATCAAGCATCTTTATTTTTGTTTTTTTGCAGATATCGCCCGTTCCGGGCTATGGCATACTGGTCATATTATCGCATAGGGTTGAAAACCCTATGGCGGAGGGTTTTGCACCATTGAAGCCAAAAAGAGGGCATATCATTTTGATACACCCTCTTTATAGTATTTTCAAACAGATGTTATTTCAACATCGGATTGTTCAATTTCACAGGAGACGTTGCTGTAGCCTCAAGTTCTCCAGTCAACACTTTTACAACTGCTTTCTGTGTGAATGTGTCGATGCTGTAGGCATTGATCTTAGTTGGGACGATTCCTTCGTAGATCTCCAATGAATAAGGGTTTGCATACGAGATTGCGATTTTCTTCTTTGGATCCAACATGTTGGCTGTCCATACTCCGAACGACTCCTTGTTTTTCAACAAGCATGTGCCAAGTGGGTGGAAATAACGGTTCTCGAAGCAAACAAGTATCTTATCGTAGTTGTTCAACGAGTCGATTCTGTATCCCCAAGCGTAGAAGTGTGGGTTCTCAAGAATATCCACGCTGAATCCACGGCTCTCCAACTCTCTCTTTGTGACTGCGAATTTCTCCACCGTCATCTGCTCTCCAATCTCGATAAGGGCGATTCGTTTGCCGTTTTCTGCCTTGATAGGAAGTAGACTGTCGCTGTTCTCAACCACTGTGATGGCTTTGTCTGCGACTGCTGCTCCTGTTTTTTTCACAAATGCTTTGTCTGCATCAGTCATTGGAGTGGCGATCTCATGATTCTCTTTCTTGTTGTAGCCGAAGCGTTCTCGCATTGCCCAAACGCGCTCAACAGCGTCGTCCAAACGCTCCATCGGAATTTCTCCACGAAGGATTCTTGCCTCGACGGTATCCATATATGCCAATGATGGCCACAAAACAACATCCGCACCAGCTGCAAAACACTGTACCGACACTTCAAGCTCATTCTTGTAGTAGCCTGCGCATCCACCCATGTTGAGCGCGTCTGTGATGATCACACCCTTATAGTTGAACTGGTTTTTAAGCATGTCTACCATTAGCTCCTTTGAAAGAGTGGCAGGAGGTAACTGACCGTTGATCTTCTGAGTTTGGAATGCTGGTAGCTGAATATGGCCTACCATGATAGAGGCAGCTCCACCGTCGATCAAACCTTTGAATAGCTTTCCGAAAGAGTTCATCCACTCATCTTTCGACAAAGAGTTGGCTGTTGTCACGATATGCTGGTTGCGCATTGTCACACCGTCGCCAGGGAAATGCTTGACAGTGGAGATGATTTTTTTAGAGTGAAGACCATTGATCTGGCTTTTCAGAATTGGAAGAGCTTTGTCCACGTCGTCGGAAACAGAACGTTCAACCACCAATTCCTGAAGAGGATTCATATTAAGGTCAGACACTGGGTGAAGAAGCCAGTTGAATCCCATCTCACGAGCCTCCATAGCGATAGCCTGTTCAGAATCGTAGGCTAGGGCAGTGTCCGCCGCAGCTCCAAGCGACATTCCTACAGGAAGATGCGTGTATTTAGAATATGTCTCGCCGATACCTCTTTCGAAATCCTCACACACAAGCATCGGCACTTTCGAATATTCGTTGTACTCCTTCAAAATCTCAGGCAACACTGCCAATGGATCTTTTGGAGCGTATTTCTCTTTCAAATACCAGTCCGCAATAAACAAACTGCCGACGGGATATTTTTCCAAAAATCCTTTGATTGATCCGTTTCCGGCAGCTTTATGGTCTTCGGTTAAGGCGACCACCATCATTGTCTGTCCGATCTTTTCACGAAGTGACAGAGATTTCCAAGATGTGTCTTTCGCAATAGGAGAGTTGTCGGTAATGGAAGGTTTGTCTGAAGTCGACGCTGCGTTTCCTTTGTCAGCGGTGCGATTACATGATGTTCCAAGCAACAGACCGCATAAAAGTGATAAATAAATTTTCTTCATAAATAATTATAACTTGTAGTTTACTTTGATTTTTCCAGGCATTAAAAGGATGAAAATCATCACTCAATGCAAACGTTACAAAAGTAACAAAAATTAATTATAAATTGGAAATGAGGTATGTGAAATTAAATTGTTGATTTAAGTTGGACTATTCAGCATTAAGAAATGAGGATTGTTAAGGGCGGAACGCCCTAACTCACTCTCATCCGCGAGCCCAGAGGGCGAGCGGTAAAAATGCGTTTTTTGTAAATTATAAGTGCTCGCCTTCGGCTCGCACTAGAGGGGGGGAGGAAGGGCGTTCCGCCCTTTGGAATCCTCAAGTACAATGAACTATTTATCGGTCATAAACTACTAAAGTACCAATTTTGAATAAAAAAGGCCACACATTTCTGTATGGCCTAATTATGAATTATGCATTACGAATTATGCATTGCATTAATATGATCTTGCAAACAATACTCTGCACTTGCTTGGTTTGCCAGTCACCATACATTTGCCTGGCTCTTTGTCGCCGGCGATGTAAGAGTCGAATGGCACGCAGCGGATAGTTGCCTTTGTCTCTTCCTTGATAAGAGCCTCTGTCTCAGCTGTTCCGTCCCAGTGAGCAAGAATAAATCCACCTTTCTCGATCTCTGTCTTGAACTCCTCGTATGTGTCGACGCTCTTGATGCTTGCGTTGCGGAAATCAAGAGCTTTTTTCAACATATTAGCCTGAATGTCAACAAGAAGCTTCTCTACGTATGACACTGTATCTGAAAGGTTGATGCTCTCCTTTGTCAAGTTGTCTCGGCGAGCCACTTCGATAGTGCCGTTCTCCAAGTCTCTTGCTCCCATACAAAGTCTTACAGGAATTCCTTTCAACTCGTATTCTGCAAACTTGAATCCTGGACGCTTCTGTGAATCATCGTCATATTTGACGGAGATGCCTTTCGACTTCAACTCCTTAATGATTGGATCCAACTTTTCTGCGATGGCATTTTTCTGGTCGTCTCCCTTGAAGATTGGGACGATAACCACCTGGATTGGAGCCAATTTTGGAGGAAGCACAAGTCCGTTGTCGTCTGAGTGTGTCATGATCAAAGCTCCCATCAAACGAGTGGAAACGCCCCAAGATGTAGCCCAAACGTAGTCCATTCCTCCCTCTCTGTTCTGGAACTGCGCGTCGAATGCTTTGGCGAAGTTCTGACCCAAGAAGTGTGATGTGCCGCTCTGAAGGGCCTTTCCATCCTGCATCAAAGCCTCGATTGTATATGTGTCGACTGCTCCTGCGAAACGCTCTGTCTCACTCTTCACACCCTTGATCACTGGCACTGCCATCACGTTTTCAGCGAAGTCTCCGTAGACGTGAAGCATCTTCTGTGCCTCTTCCTCTGCCTCTTCACGTGTCTCGTGGGCTGTGTGTCCCTCCTGCCACAAGAACTCAGCTGTACGCAAGAATGGACGTGTACGCATCTCCCAGCGCATCACGTTTGCCCACTGGTTGCAAAGGATAGGAAGATCACGGTAGCTGTGGATCCATCCTTTATATGTGTTCCAGATGATAGTCTCTGAAGTAGGGCGGACGATTAGTTCCTCCTCTAGTTTAGCCTCTGGGTCGACAACAACGCCGTCTCCAGTCTCATTTGTTTTCAGACGGTAGTGTGTCACCACTGCGCACTCTTTAGCGAATCCCTCTACGTGCTCTGCCTCTCTTGAGAGGAAAGACTTAGGGATTAGCAGAGGAAAATATGCGTTGACGTGGCCTGTTTCCTTGAAACGTCTGTCAAGTTCAGCCTGCATCTTCTCCCAAATGGCGTAACCATAAGGTTTGATTACCATACATCCTCTTACTGGCGACTGCTCTGCGAGGTCTGCTTTTACTACCAAATCATTGTACCACTGTGAGTAGTTCTCTGCACGTGGGGTCAATTCTTTTGCCATATATGTTCTTATGTTTTTCTCTTAGTTTAACACTGCTTTGAAGCGTTTGATGAACTCGTCTGCGTCTGCTTTAGTCAGGCACAAAGGTGGAAGAAGACGCAATACATGTGTGCCGCTGCATCCTGTGAACACGTGCTGCTCGAACACTAGTTTTGTACGGATCTCTTTGTATGGCACCGTCAACTCGATTCCAATCATCAATCCTCTGCCTCGTACATCTGCGATAAGCGGAGACGAGATGGTTTTCAACTGCTGCATCAGATAGTCGCCTACCTCTGCCGCATTGGCTATCAAGTTTTCTTTCTCCATGATGTTGAGCACGCTGATCGCTGCCGCGCAACCAAGATGATTTCCTCCGAATGTTGTGCCAAGCTGACCGTATACGGCCTTGAACTTAGGTGAGATCAACACTCCAGCCATAGGGAATCCGTTTGCGATACCTTTTGCCACTGTGATCATATCTGGTTTGACGCCAAGGTGCTGGTGGGCGAAGAACTTACCGCTACGTCCGTAACCACACTGTATCTCGTCGCAGATAAGCACTGTCTCATATTTGTCGCAAAGCTCACGCAATCCGCTCAAAAATTCTTTTGTCACCATACGTATGCCGCCTACTCCCTGAATGCACTCAAGCAGCACAGCACACACGTCGCCTTTGGAAATCTCCTTCTCCCAAGCCTCCAAATCATTGATTGGAAGGTATGTGACGTGATTGTTTGCGTTGATAGGCGCGATGATCTTTGGATTGTTGGTTGCCTCGACAGCAAGTGAAGTACGGCCGTGGAAAGCCTTTTCCAAAGTCAAGATACGTGTTCTGCCGTTAGTGAACGACGCAAGTTTCAATGCGTTCTCGTTTGCCTCAGCTCCTGAGTTGATCAAGAATAGTGAATAGTCGTCGTAGCCGCAAGCCTTTCCAAGCTTTGCTGCCAACTCCTGCTGAAGCTTATTGATCACTGAGTTGGAATAGAAACCAAGTGTCGCTACCTGGTTGCTGATCGCTGATACATATTCAGGATGCGCGTGACCTACAGAGATAACTGCGTGTCCGCCATACAGATCGAGATACTCCTGACCTTTGTCATCCCATACCTTGCATCCTTTTCCCTTTACGATGTTGACATCGAAGAGTGGATATACGTCAAATAGATTCATTATTATATGTATGAATTATTGTTCTTTTATAATTTACGTTGGCACATGGCTGTTGGCTATAAGCTATCTTAGAATGCCACTGATTTCAGATTCAAGCCCATCTTCTCGTCAAGACCGAACATGAGGTTGAAATTCTGGACTGCCTGACCAGACGCTCCCTTCAACAGGTTGTCGATCATAGAGATGATAAGTAGTTTGTTGCCATGCTTCTCAACGTGAACGATGCCCTTGTTGGTATTCACCACCTGTTTCAAATCTGGATTTTTGTCCATCACAAATGTGAACGCTGAATCTTTGTAGAAATCTTTGTATAGCTTGATCGCTGCCTCTTCGTCAAGATCACACTCTGTGTACTGGCTTACGTAGATTCCACGTGAGAAGTCGCCACGTACAGGAAGGAAGTTGATGTCCTTGTCGAATGATGGCTGAAGGTTTCTGATTGTCATGCCAATCTCAATAAGATGCTGGTGTGTGAACGCCTTGTAGATGGAAATGTTGTTGTTTCTCCAGCTGAAATGAGATGTCGCACCTGGCTTTACACCTGCTCCTGTTGAACCTGTGATTCCGTTAGTGTGGATTTCGTTCTTCAACAGACCTGCTGCGGCAAGTGGAAGAAGACCAATCTGGATGGCTGTTGCGAAACAACCTGGGTTGGCAAGTTTGGTGGCTTTCTTGATTCTCTCTCTGTTGACCTCTGGCAGACCATAAACGAAACCGTTGCTCTCGTCTCTGTAGTCTTGTGATAGGTCGATGATCTTTACGTTTGCTGGCACGTCGTGGCTCTCCAAGAATTTCTTGCTGTCGCCGTGACCTGAGCAAATAAACATTGCGTCGATCGAATCAAACGGCAGTTCGTCAGTGAATTTTATGTCTGTCTCACCGAACAAACCTTCGTGAACATCGTATAAATAGTTGCCAGCATTACTTGTGCTGTTGACAAATTTGATCTCAACTTGTGGGTGGTTGACTAGGATTCTTAGCAACTCACCTGCGGTGTATCCTGCACCACCTATGATTCCAACTCTTACCATCGTTTAAAAATTTTTACAAAATTACCAAAACAAAATTATAATTCATAATTCGCAATGCATAATTCGATGGATTTTATGTGATTCCGTGGATGACGGTAGGGATGATGAATTAAAAATGAAAAATGAATAATGATGGCATAGGGCTCACGCCCTATGCTATGGTATGCCGCACCTACGGTGCTGGGATTGTGCATTGTAGTCATAGGGTTCACACCCTATGCTGGGATGTGTCGCACCTACGGTGCTGGGATTGTGCA
>OCVV012837046.1_pt1 | contig 46247 bp, 46 predicted proteins | sample 1539721 | NCBI WGS metagenome assembly OCVV01 (sample SAMN02144230, study PRJEB22623) | gut metagenome | biome: sheep rumen | host: Ovis aries | place: New Zealand | reverse complement strand
ACAGCCCATATCTTCTTCTTTATTAAAATCATCTAACCATTTAAAAAATAAATCAACATTAGATAGTTTATGTTCATCAAATACTTTTCTTAGTTCATTTCTGTCTTTTTCATCTATTAAATTGGAAGAATAGCCTATTTTATACATATCTTTTCTTGCTTCATTGTTTTTATTACAAGAACACATTAATATACAAATAATAAAAATTAAAAATATCTTTTTCATAATTACCTCTTAAATAATGATAACATATTTAATTCAATAAAAAAAGCTGCATAAAGCAACTTATTTTTCACAATGGGGTCTCAATTTAACGTGTTTACGAAAAATCAGCACAAATCTATGAACTCACGATTTTCTCAATTGCTAAATAAAATATAACACAACATTATGACATTTGCAAATGATTATGATTTGTCGTATTTATAAAAACCTTCCCCAGAGGATTTCCCTAATTTTCCTTCTTCAATATATTGGTTTAACATATTTAACATTCCTTTGTAATTATAAGGTAACATCATTTTCTTTAATAAAGGACTCATTAATCCAGGAACTTTTTGATATTGTTCAACTATATTTTTTGCAGTTGTCAATCCTACAGTATCAATAATTTCAAATGGTCCTTTTGGAGCACCTGTTCCTCTTTTCCAAGCAATATCAATACTTTCAGCATCAGATATTCCATTCGTTAATAAATCCATACCACTTAATAAAAATGGTACAAGCATAGAATTTAATAGATATCCTGATTTTTCTTTTAATATTGGAAGAGGTAACATTCGAATACTTGTTGCAAATTCCATTATCTCATCAAAATATTTTTTATCAGTTCCATCATGTGCCATTACTTCAGCTGTGTTTTTAATCCATATTGTATTTGCAAAATGAAGTGATAAATATTTTTCGGGTCTTCCTGTATATTTAGCAAACATAGATGGTAATAGAGTAGAAGAGTTAGTTACAATAACCGTTTTTTCTTCTAACAATGGAGCTAAAGTTTGATAAAATTTAATTTTTTCATCTTTAATCTCAGCCATAGATTCAATTACCAAATCTGCATCTTTCACTGCTTCTTTCATATCAACTTCTAATTTAATATTGTTATAGGCAAGATCAACTTTTTTTAAACACTCTTCTTTATTAAAACTATCAATATCAGATATTCCTCTTGCCCAACTGTTCTCATCATGAGGATTTAAAGACTCAATGGTTTTAATATAATCTTTTTTTAATGCATCTAGCTTAGGTTGTGTTCTTGTTTTACTATCTTCACTTCTTAACCATATTGTTACATCGTATCCACAATAAGCTGATTGAAAAGCAATTTGACTTCCCAAAACACCTCCGCCAGCAACTACTATTTTCTTATAATTCATATAATTCTCCTTATTTTTATTAATATATATTATTATACCATTTTGATACAAAAAAAAGAATCTATAAAATAGATTCTTTTCATTTTAAACTGGGGCGAGATGTGGGAATCGAACCCACGCATAACGGGACCACAATCCGCCGTGTTAACCACTTCACCAAACTCGCCGTTTTGCAAGGATAATATTAACATAAATACTAGAATTAGTCAACGTTTTATAGAAAAATTGCTAATAATATGACTATTATTCCTAATAATAAAATCCCTAATACAATTAATAAGTTTTTCAAATTATTATTTTCTTTTTTTACTTTTTTAGATAAATCCATATCTTTAGGATCTGTTGTTCTAAAACCATATGCTTTTAAATATTGATTTGGTTCTTGTTTTGTTTGATTTATTGTTTCACTACTGATAGTTTTATTACCTGAGTAATGATTACTAAAATTTTTATTATTATTTAATCCATATGGATTTAAATTCATACCTGCCATAGAATTCACCTATATATAATATACAATAAAAAAAGTGTTTTTTAAACACTTTTTATATTTTGAATTCTTCAAAGAAATCACTCATTGTTAATTGTTCTTCTTTTTGTACTTCTGTTTGAGGTTCTTCTTTGATTATTTCTTGTTCTTTTGGTACTTCTTCTGTTTCTTCAGCAGTTTCTTTTTCTTCTTTTGTTATATCTGTATATCTTGTTACTACAAATATTTCATCTGGTTCTTTTTTAGTATAAGTACTTCCTGTACTTGCAAGATCCATAATATTTATATCACTTGATTTTAAATATCCTATTTCACCAGAGATAATACCAAATATACTCTTACTACTTGTATTAAATGCTTTAGTAATTAAGTATTGTTTTGATTTAGGACTCTTAACTATTTGAGATCCTCTCTTTGCTCTTGCTAGTAATGGAATATCTGTTACTTTAAATCTCTTAGCAGTATTTCTATTTGTAAATACTGTTATATATTCTTTAAATTTACTAGCTACGAATGAGTTAATAACTTCTGAATTAGCATTTAATTTAACTGATTTAACTCCACTAGCACGTAATCCAACTACTGGGATTTCACTAGTATTATATCTTAATGCAAAATTATCTTTAGTAATAACAACTGTATTTTCTCCATCACATCTACTTATTGATACTACTTCATCATTATCTTTAAGTTTAAACATCATAATTGGTTTAGAATATCTACTTACTTCAAAATCACTAAGTATCATTCTCTTAACCATACCTTGTTTAGTAAATGCTGTGATTAAAGATTTATCAAATTTACTAACTGCGATAGATTTAATAATCTTTTCACCATCAGATATTTTAATAATATTAGATATATGTGTACCTAAATCTTTAAACTTACATTCATTTATTTCTCTAACTGGTAAAAATAAATAATTACCTTTGTTAGTAAATAATAATATTGTATCTAAATTGTTAACTTTATATAGTCCTTCAATATAGTCTCCTTCTTTTACTGAAGGATATTCTTTGTCATTTGATGTAAATACTTTAATTGAATGTTTTTTAACATATCCAGCAGCACTTACACATACTACAAAGTCTTCTTTACTTACCATATCAAGTTCATCTATTTTTATATCACCAGCTTCAGTAGTAATAACTGTTTTTCTTGGTACTGCATATTCTTTCTTAACAGCACGTAATTCATCTTTAATTAATTTTACTAATACACTTTCATCATTTAATATAGATTTAAAATATTTAATTTCTTCTAATAATCTATCATGTTCTTCATTTAATTCAACTACATCAGTATTAGTTAATTTATATAATTGCATCATTACAATAGCTTCAGATTGTTCATGAGTAAACTCAAATTCTTTAACTAAATTTTCTATTGCATCTGCTTTGTTTTTACTAGCACGAATTACTCTAATGACATCATCTAATATAGAAAGTGCTCTTATGAAACCTTCTAAAATATGACATCTTTTTTCATCTACTTCTAGATCAAACTTAGTTCTTGCTATTACTACTTCTCTTCTATGTGCAATAAATGCATCTAAAAGTGGAATAATACCAAGAGTCATTGGCCTTCTATTTACAATAGCTACCATATTATAATTATAAGATACTTGCATATCAGTATTCTTAAGTAAATAATTTGTTATTAATTCTTTATCAGCACCTTGCTTTAAATCAACAACTATTCTAATACCTTCTCTATCAGTTTCATCTCTTACTTCAAGAATACCATCTATTTTCTTGTCTATTCTAATGGCATCTATCTTCTGAACCATTAAAGCTTTATTAACTTCAAATGGTATTTCTGTTATAACAATTTGTTCTTTACCTTTATTTTTAGCATATTCATATTTACATCTAACTGTTACTTTTCCTCTACCTGTAGTAAATGCATCTATGATACCTTGAGTACCCATACATATACCACCAGTTGGAAAATCTGGACCTTTAACTATTTCTAAAATAGAATCCAATCTACAATTTGGACTATCTATTCTTTTAATAGTAGCATCAATTATTTCACCTAAATTGTGTGGTGGAATATTTGTTGCATAACCAGCACTAATACCATTAGTACCATTTACTAATAAGTTTGGAAACTTTACTGGTAAAACTGTTGGTTCTAAAAATCTATCATCAAAGTTAGGTGCCCATGGAACAGTATTTTTATCTAATGCTTCTAATAATTCATTACTAATTTTAGATAATCTTGCTTCAGTATAACGATATGCAGCAGGACCATCACCATCCATAGAACCATTATTACCATGTATATCAACTAAAATATGATTTTGTTTCCACCATTGACTCATACGAACCATTGCTTCATATACACTTGAGTCACCATGTGGATGCCATTTACCTAATACACTACCAACTGTAAAAGCACATTTTACATATGGTTTTTCATGTGTATTATTATTTTTATACATATCAAATAATATTCTTCTTTGAACTGGTTTTAAACCATCTCTTGCATCTGGTATAGCTCTATCTTGAATTATTTCTTTTGCATAAGCTCCAAATCTCAAACCCATTATTTCTTCAAGGGCATATTCTTGTATTCTTTTAATTGCTTCGCTCATTTCTATTACCCCCTATAATTATCCTCAAGAGTAAACTCAACATTTTCATCAATCCACTCTTTTCTAGGTTCTACTTTATCACCCATTAAAACATCTACTCTCTTTTGTGCAAGAGCAGCATCTGATATATTTACTCTAATCAAAGTTCTAGTTTCAGGATTCATAGTTGTTTCCCATAATTGGTCAGCATTCATTTCACCTAAACCTTTATATCTTTGAATAGTATATTTTCCACTATTATTATTTTTTATATCTTGTAATTCTTCATCAGAATATGCATAAAATCTATTTTTACCATAATCTAATTTATATAAAGGAGGAAGTGCTATATAAAGTTTTCCTTCTTCAATTAATGGTCTCATATAATTATAGAAGAATGTTAATAGTAATATTTGAATATGAGCTCCATCAACATCAGCATCGGTCATGATAATAACTTTATCATAATTTGATTCTTCAGGATCAAATGATGAACCTACACCAGCTCCGATTGTATATATCATTGTATTTAATTCTTCATTTTTATATACATCTTCAATACTAGCTTTACTTGTATTTAATACTTTTCCTCTAAGTGGTAATATTGCTTGGAATTTTCTATCTCTTCCACCTTTAGCAGATCCACCGGCAGAATCTCCCTCGACTAAGAATAACTCATTAATCTTTGGATTTTTTGTTTGAGCTGGTGCTAATTTACCACTAAGATTCTTTTCTATTTTAGATTTATTTTTTCCACTTCTTGCTTCTTCTCTCGCTTTTCTAGCTGCTTCACGAGCAATTTTACTCTTTAAAGCTTTATCCATTATTGCACTAGTAGCATCTTTATTTTCTTCAAAGAAGAAACTTAACTTATCATAAACAATATTTTCTACAACTGTTTTTGCTTGTGGAGTTCCTAATTTACCTTTAGTTTGTCCTTCAAATTGAAGTAATGCTTCTGGTATTTTTAAACTAATAACTGCACTTAAACCTTCTCTAGTATCACTACCATCTAAAGTATCATTTCCTTTTAACAATCCATTCTTTTTAATATACTCATTGAATGCTTTTGTTAAACCACTCTTAAAACCGGCCTCATGAGAACCGCCATCAACTGTTTTAACATTATTAACAAATGAAACTACACTTTCACTATATGAATTTGTATATTGAAGTGCTATATCAACAATAATACCATTCTTTTCACCACTAATACTTACTGGATTATGTAATGGTACTTGTTCTTCATTTATATAATTAATAAATGATACTAAACCATTTTCATAGCAATAGACATTAGTTTTATTATCTTCTTCATCTATTACTTCCATAGTTAAACCACTAATTAAAAATGCACTTTCTTGCATTCTTTCACATATAGTAGTATAACTAAACTTTATATTTCCAAATATACTAGCATCAGGATAAAATTCAACAGTAGTACCTGTTTCACGAGTTGTCCCTATTTGTTTTAATGGTTGATCAACATGACCTCCATCTTTAAATGTAATTTCATGTATCTTACCATCTCTTTTAATAGTTACTTTCATCCATTTAGATAATGCATTAACTACTGAAGAACCAACCCCATGTAATCCACCACTAACTTTATATCCATCGTTTTCGAATTTTCCACCAGCATGAAGTATTGTATAAATAACCTCAGGTGTTGATTTACCTGACTCATGTTTTCCTGTTGGAACACCACGACCATGGTCTTCAACTACAATGCTTCCTTGTTTAGTAATCTTAACTGTTATTTTATTTCCATAACCATTGATAGCTTCGTCTATTGAGTTATCAACAATTTCCCATACTAAATGATGAAGTCCTCTTTTATCAGTTGAACCAATATACATACCTGGTCTTTTTCTTACTGCTTCTAGTCCTTCTAATATCTTTATTGATTTTTCATCATAACTTGCCACTCACATCACCTAATCTCATAAATCATTATACAAAATAAAATAAAAAGTGTAAACATTCACTTTACACTTTATAAGTCTATAAATTCAACTTCTTTATCCTTTTTTTCACTTTGTATTGGAGTACTATCATCTTTATTTGCTTCTCCATATGTTTGGAAACCAGGTTCAACTTTTTTAATTGGTGCGAACTCATCATAATCAGTTGTCAGTGAGTCCATTCCATTTAGTACATCCTTATCTAATTTAGATGCTCTATATGATGGAGCTTTCTCCATTAATTCTAAATCACTCTTAAATATTGAATCTACTGGATTTTCTTCTTCTACTACTGAGTTATTTAAAGTGTTAACTTCTTCTTGAGTCATTAGATTAAGGTTTTCTCCTCTTACACTATCTAATGCTTTAAAGTATCTCTCATCACTAACTTTATATGTTCTATCAGAAAAAGCTAGCATTGGATAAAATACTATTGGTAAAAATATTAACCCTGCTGTAAATCCACCTGAACATTTAAAGTTCTTTCCAAGACCTGCTCCCATTAACATTAATGGAATTAAATTAAAGAATGGAACAAAGAATAGTATGCCAAAAAATGTTGAAACATCTGCAATTTCAAGCATGTAAAATAAATTTAGAACTGGTATATATGAAGATGCTTCATTTTTATACGCTTTTCTAAATACATTCTTACCACCAATCATTATAATAGCTGATCTTCCTAAAGATAAAACCCATACTATTACAATAACAGTTACTGCAAATCTTGTAGTAGTTATTGACATATCAATTCTCCTCTACTCTATACATTATAATACAATATTATCAAAATTTTTTCAATATTATAAGAAAAATACAAGAAAAATATTAACTTTTTTTAAAAAACACTTGCAAAATCAAGGAAAATATTATAGAATTATGGAGACAGCCGAGATAAAAGGCTAAAATGGGCTTGTAGCTCAGTTGGTTAGAGCGTTCGTCTGATAAGCGAAAGGTCGATGGTTCAAGTCCATTCAGGCCCACCATTAAATATGGCCCGTTGGTGAAACGGTTAACACACACGCCTTTCACGCGTGCATTTATGGGTTCAAATCCCGTACGGGTCACCATTAAAAAAATAAAGAACTACTTAGTAGTTCTTTTTTTATGTCTTATTAATCTAATTTCACTATTAATAGATCCTTCAACCATATCCATAGGTACACCCATTTTATCTAATTCTTTTAAATATAGTGATATAGTTTTCATTCTATATAAAACTTCCATATTTTCTCTTCCATGAACAGTTTTTTGTCTAACATCAGATATATTAATAAATCTAGTTTTATTAGGATCTCTTACTAAAGTATATACTATATCAGGTCCATATATTTTAGATATTGTATATTTTAGACCATTATCATCTATAAAAGTATAATTATTTCCATACTCATCAATATTAAAATAATAATTAACTCTTACATATTCATCTATCTTTTCAAATAATCTTTCTAATAACTGTACGTTTTTGTCTTCACTCATTCCTGGAATACAATATACTTTTTTGCGTCCTTTAGTTGCTTCACCTAACCATGTTAAATATTCTTTACTAAGTACATCCATTATTATCTACCTCTACTGTTTGAAACCTCTTCTATATAATAATTATTCATATAACTATTATATATTTTTTGATTATAATTCTTTTTAAATTCTTCTTCTATTATTATTAATTTAGTTAATAAAGTCTTATACTCAGTATTTGATATATATTCTTTATACTTATTAATAACTATTCCTTTTAAACGATTTAATTCATCTAATACAAGCCCTGTATCTTCATCAGTGGTACCATCATCATTCAATATTCTCATCATAAACTTAATAATCTTATCTATTTTTCTATTTATTCTTTGCTTAATATACTCATGTCTTAAATCATCGTCAATTAAAACAACCTTTTTAGCTTTGATAGTAAGGCCTGGAACTCTATTAATTGGATTAACTTCTAATCCATCCATTTTTACTTTATAATAAGCAAGCTTTAAATCATCTTGTTTATGAATAACTTTATATTTCATGATTACACCACCCTATAATAAATCATCTCTATATTCCTTTGTTATTCTTCTTCTTTCCTGTTCCCTATATTCTTTTATTAAAGCGTGATTTCCACTTACAAGTACCTCTGGTACTTCCATTCCCCTAAATTCTCTTGGTTTTGTATAAACTGGATAATCAAGTAAATTATCATTAAAACTTTCATACTCTAAACTAGTACTTGTAATAACTCCATCAATTAATCTAACAACTGAATCTGTTATCATCATACTAGCAAGTTCTCCACCAGTAAGAATAAAATTTCCTATTGAAACTAATTCATCTGCTAGAGTATATATTCTTTCATCAAAACCTTCATAATGTCCACATATAATTATTAAATGTTTTTTATCTTTAAGTTCATATGCTTTCTTTTCATTATATGTTTTTCCTCTAGGTGTTAATAATATTACATGTGAATCTTCTGTTCTTAATGCTTCAACTGCATTAAATACAGGTTCACACATCATAATCATACCTCCACCTCCTCCAAATTGATAATCATCAACTTGGTTATTTTTATATGGAGTATAATCTCTAATATCAACTATATTTATTTCTACTTTTTCTTTTTCTATTGCTCTTTTAATAATGCTTTCAGTTTTAAAACCCTCAAACATATTAGGAAATAATGTTAATATATCTATCTTCATAAAAACACCCCTATATCATGCATATATATTTTTTTATTTGCTTTATCTATTTTAGTAATAAAATCTTTATTATATGGAATAAACTTATCATTAATCCTAATAACTTCATTACCATTATCATTTCTATACTCACTTATATTACCAACTAATTCTCCATCATTATATACTTCAAATAAAGGAAAATCACTAATTAATATTTCATCATCAGAAAGATTTAAATCCTCTTCATTTATATATACATTACAACCTTTATATTTTAATACATCATTAATATAATCTATTCCTTTAAACTTAATCATATCAAAGTTCTTATGATGCCTATATGTCTCTATTTCTTCTTCATCTTTTCCCATACCAATATATAATTTTTTAGTTGGAACAAATATTTTATTTTTATACTCAAAAGAACTTAAAAGTCTAACTTCACCTTTAAGAGCATGTGTATTTACTATTTTTCCAACATAAATATATTTCATTTTTACCTCTTATACATATGATATAAAATAATTCCGGAAGCTACTCCTACATTTAAACTTTCACAATTATCATTCATATCTATTCTTACTATTTCATCGCATAATGAAAGAACTTTATCACTAACACCATTTCCTTCATTTCCCATTACAATAGCATATTTATCATAATTATTAACATCATCTAAACTCTTAGATTTTTTTAAAGATGTTCCGATTAATTTAATATCATTTTGTTTAATTCTATCTATAACACTATCTAATTCATCAATAACAATATTAATATTAAATATCATACCACCAGTACTTCTAAGAACTTTAGTATTATATGGACTTACACTATTTTTAGAAAATACAATTGTATCTATACCAAAAGCAACACTATTCCTAATAATAGTACCAGCATTTCCAGGATCTTGAATATCATCTAAAATAACTATTTTATTACCTAAATCATTTTTTAAATTATATCTAGATATACCAATCAATCTAGGTGTACTTTTTAAATCACTAAGTGTCTTCATTACATCTAAACTAACATTTATATAAGGAAAATCTATATTACATTCATAACCATCTAAAACAAATAATTCAACTAATAAATTATTTTTTAAAGACTCTAAAACAAGATTTTCGCCCTCAATTAAAAACAATTTCTTATCATTAGAATATTTCTTTTCTAATAATTTTCTAGCTTCTTTAATTTTAGAATTGTCTTTAGATGTTATTAACATTATTCCTCCTTAAGTACTTGTTGATATTCTTTATAATTTGGACAATACTTTTTAACATATTTCCAAAAGTTCCTAGAATGATTAAATTCTAAGAAATGACATAATTCATGTATTATTACATAATCTATTTCATCTATAGAATATTTTATTAAATCAAAATTTAATTTTATTAAAGGTCCTCCACCTTTTCTATTATATCCCCACTTTCTTGTCATCTTACCAATCATAACTTTTGGATATGGGATATTTTCCTCAAATAAATTATAACATATTTTTACCCTTTCATTAAATATTCTTTCTGCTTCATTTTTTAAAAAAGTATTTAAATATGTTTTATTTTTAACAAATATTTTATCTTCATATATTTCTAATTTACTAACAGTATTAGTTATTATTACATCATATCTTTTTCCTAAGTAATAAAACTCTAATTTTTTTTGTTCTTTTTTTTGTTGTCTATTAAATTCCCTTGCTATAGATTCTTCATTTCTTCTAATAAAACTAACTATCATACTCTTAGGTACTAAATAATGACATGTTATATAAATACCATCGCTTTTTACACGAAGGTACATATTCTTATTATTCTTACGAGTAATATAAACATCATATGTTAGTCCACCAATATCTATAGTCATAATCAAACCTCAATAATTATTATAACAATTAAAAAGAAGTATTTCTACTTCTTTTATATTACTCAGTAACTACTTGTTCTGGTGCTGGTTCTTGAGGTGGTTCCTCAGTAGGAGCACTTTCGCTACTATTATCATTTGTTTCTTCAACTTTTGGTGGTTCTTGATCTTCTTCAGGTATTTGATAAGCTGCTACAACTTCATTTTCACCAGTTGTTGATGGCTTATAATCAGCAGGTGCTGGTTCATCATTTACTGTCCAACCAACAAATTCACAATCTTTTTCTTCTACATTATCATTTACTGCTGGTGCATACCAATCAGGAGTTCTTCCTTGAACATCACCTAATTTAACTTGTCTTTCTCCAACTTCTTCAGTATCATCAGAAACTATAACCATAGAAGTTTCAGTTTCTTCTGGAACTGGAATAAAGTATGTTGGAGTTTCAAGTCCTACTTCACTTGGATCTTCAGGTAAAGCATAATTATCAATTTCTTCTTGTGTATAAGCTACTTCAACTTCATCTACATATGTCTTATCACCAATTACAACATTTTCTGTTTCTACTTTATCTGCAGATGTAGCATTTCCTTCAACTTCAGTCTCAGCTTTTTTAGTTTTAACAATTGCGCTCTTATATACAACTGTTGTTTCGCCATACACTGCTGTTAATGTTAAATTCTTGTTAACATTTATTTTTTGTCCTGCTTTGTAATCAATTTTACTATTACCATTAGCAGACCATCCTAAGAATTTAGCTTTTGCTAATCCTTCTACTTTGTATCCCTCTGTTTCAGTTCCTTTTAATGTTTCACTACTTAATTCGCTACCATCACTATCTTTATAAGTAACTGTATATTCTTTTAGATGACATACTAGATATACTTTCATATCATCTTCAGGTAATACTGAGAAATCAAAATTCTCAGAATGTTCACTATCTTTGTAATATGTACAATCTTCATATCCACTAGGAACATATTTTTTTACTTTGCTTCCACTACTTAAATTCGCAGAATAAACTCTTTCGCCATCAAGTATATATGTTATTTGATACTTAGTGGTTGTTGTTGATGAATCAGTTCTGACTACATTTTCATATTCTTCTTCATCAGTTTTGTCTGTTACCGGAACTTCAATAACATCTGTTTTATTTTCTTCAGGTGTTTCATTAGTTTGTTCTTCTTTTTGACAACCAACTAATAGACCGATTACAGTACCAATAATAATTAAAATTGCTATTGCTATCAAGACGATTAGACTTTTGTCTTCATCTTCATGAGCAACTTCTTCAACTTTAACTTCTTTAACTACTGGAGCCTTTGCTTCACTATGTGTTTTAGGTCTTCCAGAAGTCTTTTTCTTCTCGCTCATATAACCTCCCATCTTATAGATTTCACATCTATCTTCTATAAGTAATTATAGTCTCAAAGAATTATTAAATCAATTTTTTATGTAAATAAAACGTAAAAAAAGATGCTATTTTAAACATCTTTTAATTTTACTCATATTTTCTAATTTTAGATTTAATAATTGATTGTATCTCACTAACTACTTCACTTGCATTTACAAAGTTCAAATTATCTTCATCTCTTAACTTAATTTCAACTTTTCCATCTTTAAAACTATTACCAACTGTAACACGTATAGGAATTCCTATTAAATCTAAATCTGCAAACTTAACCCCTACACCATCTTTTCTATCATCAACAACACAATCAATGCCTACTTCATCAAGCTTATTTCCTAGATCAAAAGCATATTTATACGCATCAACATCATTAACATTAACAATAATAATACCTACTTTATATGGTGCTACACTAAGTGGCCAAATAATACCTCTATCATCATGATTTTGTTCAACTATTGTGCCAACACACCTATCTATTCCTATACCATAAGAACCCATATGAACATAATTAATCATATTAGATTCATCAGTGTATTTTAAAGAATAATCTTGACTAAAAGAATCACCTAATTTAAATATATGGCCTACTTCAATACCATGAATTATTTCACATTTACTCTTACACTTTGGACATACACTATTCTCATCAAATAATTTTAAATCAGCATATTTATTAACTCTAAAATCTCTACCAGGAACAACATTCTTATAATGGTAATTCTTTTTATTAGCACCACAAATACCATTCATCATATATTTGACTTCATTATCAGCAATTATTTGCATAGTACTATTGATAGGCCCCACATAGCCTGCATAAGTTCCTATCCTTTCTAGGTCTTGTTCACTAGGTATTTCTATATTTCTAGTTTTTAATAATTTATATAATTTAATTAGATTTAATTCACTTTCGCCTCTTAAAAGAATCATTTTATATGATTCATCTACTTTAACAATTAAAGATTTAATTATTGAATTAGTATCACATTCTAAGAAATCACTTACTTCTTTAACTGTTTTAGCATTTGGTGTTTTAACAAGTTCCATATTTTTTAGTTTTACATTATCTATTGTACTAATATTTTTACATACAACATCTTCTCTATTTCTAGTAAAACTACAATTAGTACATTTAACTACTTCATTATCACCATATTCACTAATAACTTGAAATTCTTCACTAGATAAACCATTCATATCATCTGCACTAGCATTTACTACTATTGTATTAATACCAATCTTATCAAATATTCTACTAAAAGCTTGAAACATTTTATCATAACTAATATCAAGCCCGCCATCATTAGCATCAAAACTATATGCATCAGCCATATAAAATTCTTTTTTTCTTATAAGACCATATTCACTATGAAATTCATCTCTAAATTTATTGCTAATTTGAAATAATGAGAAATGTAAATCTTTATAACTTTGAATTTTATTTTTAGCAAGAATAGAAAATAATTCTTCATGTGTTGGACATAAAGTTAATTCTTTATCATTTCTATCTCTAAAAATAAATCTTTCATTATCAAAAATGTCTAATCTACTAGAGCATTTAAAAATATCTTCATTTACCAAAGATGGCATTAAAACTTCTTCAGCATTTATTCTTTCCATTTCTTCTCTAATAATTTTAGATATATTATTTACTACTCTAAGACCAAAAGGCATATACGAATATATGCCATTATCATTTTTATAAACCATTCCACTTTGTAAAAGTAACTTAGCCCCCAAAGTCTTTTCATCTTTTGGAATTTCACGTCTAGTTATTAAAAAACTTTTACTTAAGGCCTTCATATAAGTTACCTTCATCTACAATATATGCTTCTAATTTTCTTGTTGATTCTGTATTATCAGATTTGTTTCTCTTAGTAACTACATTTGTATCATATCTAACACAAACTCTTCTATCATTAATACTAGCACCAGTTAATGAATTTAACATTTGTGTTTTATCTTCATTATCACCTATTAAATATCCTTGTTCAATTAATGTACCTATATATACAACTAAACAATAATCTTCACATTTTAAACCAGCACCATCTAAATTGGCACTATTAACATTTTCATCAGAATAAGTAAAAGATTTATTATCCATACAAATATTGTAATATCTAATATCATATTTTAGATTAGGATTACTATATTCATTTGGAACACTAGATAAATTATCTTCAGCATATACAATTGCAGCATTTTTAACTTTTTTAATTTTATTATCTATTGTTGATCTAATTGAAGCTCTTCTCATTTCAAGAATATTTGGCGCAATCATTAAAGTTAATATTGCTATTATTGCAATTACAGCTATTAATTCAACTAATGTCATACCTTTTTTATTCATAACTAAACCTCTCTATTTTATTACGATACAAGTATATCATAAAAAACAAAATAAAGACAATAATTTTCTTGAAATAAGCATTATAATATTATATAATTATTTATAGAATAAAGAGGTGCGCGGATGAAGGTTTTTGAGTTTGACAAAATACCAATCGTTGAGATTGTTAACGAAATATTACTAGATGGTGTCAAGAAGGGTGCCAGCGATATCCACTTTGACCCAAGCAAAGAATTTATTACTATTAGAATGCGTGTAGACGGTGTTTTACACGATTATTCGACTGTTCCAATGGAATTTAAACGTAACATGATATCTCGTGTTAAGATGATAGCAAGTATGAACATCATGGAAACAAGACTTCCACAAGACGGTGCTATCAAAAGTAAAATCGGCGATAAAATGCTTGACCTTCGTGTTTCTTCTCTACCTACAAACTGTGGAGAAAAAGTCGTTCTTCGTATCTTAGATTATTCAAAGAGTTTGCAAGGTTTAGAAACTTTAGGTTTCTCTGAAGAAAACTTAAATAAAATATTTAAAATGGTTGCTGTTCCAAATGGTATCGTTCTTGTAACTGGTGCCACTGGTTCTGGTAAATCAACAACAGTTTACTCAATCTTACAAAGATTAAATACAAGAGAAGTTAATATTATCACTGTTGAAGACCCAGTCGAAATGGATATAGAAGGATTAAACCAAGTACAAGCTCAACAAGAAATTGGTTTAGACTTCGCAAACGTTTTAAGAAGTATCTTACGTCAAGACCCTGATATTATTATGATCGGTGAGATTCGTGATACTGAGACAGCACAAATCGCAGTTAGAGCTTCTATCACAGGACACAAAGTTCTTTCTACAATCCACACCAATAGTGCATTAACTACTATTGAACGTTTAATAGATATGGGAGTTGAAAGATACTTAATTGGTACTTCTCTATCTGGTATCATTTCACAAAAACTTGCTAGAAAGTTATGTCCATATTGTAAAATAGAAAGAGAAGCTTCTGACTATGAAAAGAAATTAGTTCATGATGTATTACATCAAGATATAGAAAAAGTATATGACGTTAATCCAGATGGATGTGATAAATGTACTCATGGTTATAAAAACAGGGTTGCTATTGCAGAAGTTTTATTCATTAACGATGAAGTTAGAACTGGTATTACAAACTCTGTTGATAAAGAAACAATGCGTAAGTTAGTTTATGGTCATGGTAATACACATACCTTACTTCAAGATGGTTTAGATAAAGTTGTTGAAGGTGAAACTTCATTTGATGAAATATTAAAGTTATCAGACTTAGAAAACGACTTAGCTATTACTAAAGAATTAGAAGAAAATGGAATGAATGACTTCTCTGCTGGAGAACAATTCAGAACAAAACCAAGTAATTTTGATAAAAAACCTGGTAATGAAAAACCTACTGAAGCTGCTAGTGCAACTCCAACAGTTGCAGCTGCCGCTGGTGCTGCTGCTACAGTAGCTGCTGCAGTAAGTGAAAAACCAACTGAAACTCCTACTGAAGCTAAAACTGAGGTTGTAACTAAAGCTCCTACTGAGGCTCCAACAGAAGCAAAAGTTGAAATTGTAACTGAAGCCCCTACTGAGGCTCCAACAGAAGCAAAAGTTGAAGTTATAACAGAAGCTACAACTACTCCTGTAGTAATTGAACAACCAACAGAAATGAAATTAGAAATATTAGAAACAGCTACTGAAGTTAAAACTGAAGCTGCAATTATGAATCCATTACCAGCTTTAGAAGTACCAACAGTACCTGCTCTTGAAATATTAGAAACAACAGTTAGTACTCAACCACAACAAACAGTCCAACAACCAGTTGCACAACCTGCAACTCCTGCAGCAACTACTGTACAATCTACAGCACCTGCCGCAACACCAAGTACTACAGAACATTCAATGCAACAAATAGTAATCAATCCTGGAAAAACTGATAATGCATTTACTATTCCAACAAATACTGGTGCTGAAAACCCATCTGATGCATTAGTAATGCCATCAAAAGATGATAATCCTAGTGGATTGCTATTTGAACAACCAATTGTTGAAAAAGAAAAAGTTGTATTAAGTGCAGTAATTCCTCCAAATAATACAGCAGCAGCTGTAAACTTAAATACTGGAGAAATTCCTAAAAACTTAGAAATGTTTCAATAAGAAACTTCAAAAATGAAGTTTCTTTTATTTTGTATATTTACAATCATTTGTTTGTGTGTTAATATAAATGTATAAAGGAGTGATTTTTATGGAAAAGCTAACTCAAAAACAAGCATCAATACTTAATGTAATTAAAAAGTTCATTGCAGAAAATGGCTATGCCCCTACTATACGTGAACTATGTGCATTATGTAATCTTAGTAGTACTGCTACAATGTTTGTTCATCTTAAAAAATTAACTGAAAAAGGTTATATTAAACAAACAGCTAGTAAATTTAGAACAATTGAATTAAATGTTCCAAATGAATATGCTCTTAAAGATGAAAATGTTGTTGAAGTTCCATTACTTGGAAAAGTTGCTGCTGGAAATCCTATTGAAGCTATTGAAAATCCAAATGAGTTTTTTAACTTACCAAAAGAATTAATTCCAAATAATACAGAAGTATTTAGTCTTGTAGTTAATGGAGAAAGCATGATTAATGCTGGAATACTTGATGATGATATAGTAATTGTTAAAAAACAAAAAGATGCTAATAATGGTGATATCATAGTAGCAATGACTGATGAAAATGAAGTGACTTTAAAAAGATTTTATAAAGAAAAAAATCATATAAGATTACAACCTGAAAATGATGCTTTGGAACCAATAATATTAAATAATGTTACTATTCTTGGTAAAGCAATTGGCTTATATAGGAAGATATAAAAAAAGAACTTTAAAAGTTCTTTTTTATTTTGTAAGTGTTAAATATAGCATAAATAAGAACATACTTATAAATACTATAGCTCCATTTATTTGATCTGCTTTTCTATTCTTATCCCCTATTCCAATCCACATTGATACAAGAACACCGCCAATTAATCCACCAATGTGTGCAAATATATCAACATTTGGAATAACTAAACTTAAGAATAAGTTAACTAATATAACTGGAACAATATTACTTCTTAATAAACTTTGTAATGTTGCTCTGTAATAATATGTAAAATAAGCAGTACTTCCAAATAAAGCAAATATTGCTCCGCTGGCTCCTACTCCATATGAATTAGCATCCATAAATACACAAGAGAATACACTACCCATTAAACCACCAAGTATATATACAAAAGCAAATTTTAATTTACCATAATACCTTTCTACTTGAGGTCCCATAACATATAATGCATACATATTAAATATTAAGTGATATATATTAGCATGTAAGAACATAGATGTAAGTAATCTATAATACTCACCATTTCTAACACCCATATAATTATTAGCAAGCATATAAGTTACATTACCATTTTGATCATATAACATTGTATACATAAACATCATAATATTTAATACTATTAATATGTATGTAATAACAGGTTTCTTAGGACTAAATATTCTTGCTAATTTCTTTTCATTTTTTATTGTTTTCTCATTCATATCTTCTGTTAACTTAAGAAACTCAATTGGATCCATTTTTTCATTTAATATTTGATCTTTTACTTTAGGGAAAAATACTCCAACCACCTTATTCTTCTTAAAGTCACTTATTTTATCAACTTTAATAGTTTCTATTCCTTTCATATCTATATTATTAAAACTAACACTATCTCCTGTATCTAATAAAAGATTTAATAGATTCATATTTAATGATAAAGTACTCTTCTTAATACTTTTCATTATTGTTTTAGCTTTATATATATCTGTTTTCAATTGTTCATTGTTATGAATATAGTTAGTATTAATTCTTATTAATTGAAGATCTTGTTCCATATTTTCTAACCATATTTCATTTTCAAGACCATTTATAATAACAGGTTTATAATCTTCTTCAGTGATAAAATAATGTAATATTTTTAAAATAATATCATCTTTTTTGTCTATCTTTATATTCATTATTTCTTCCTTTCAACATATAATTTTACTATTTTTTCCATATATAGTAAAGTTATAAGTTCTTATAGTATTCTAATATTTCATTAAACTCTTTTTCAGGTTCTACACTAAATTCCATAAACTCTTTTGTAATAGGATGATTAAATCCTAAATACTCTGCATGTAACATTTGACCATAATCGTTATAGCACTTTTTATTTGAATAAACTGGATCATTTACTACAGGATGACCTATGTATGCCATATGTACTCTTATTTGATGAGTTCTTCCTGTTTCAAGTATTAATTCAACTAACGTTGTATTTTTAAATCTATCAAGTACAGTAAAATTAGTAACTGCATTCTTAGCATTAATATCTGTTACTGCCATTTTCTTTCGATCAATTTTATCTCTTCCAATTGGAGCATTAATCTTACCTTTATTATTATCAATAATACCATGTACTAAAGCAATATATTTTCTTTTAATTCTTTTATTTTTAAAATCATCACTCAATATTTTATGAGCTTTATTTGTTTTAGCAATTAATAATACACCACTAGTATCTTTATCTATTCTATGAACTATACCACATCTTTCACTACCACCTTCATCTGATAGTTCATCTGTGTGGTACATTAATGCATTAACTAAAGTACCTGAATGATTTCCATTACCAGGATGAACAACCATTCCACTTCTTTTATTAACAACAATTATATCATCATCTTCATATAAGATTTCAACATCTATATTTTCTGCTTTAACAGTATTATCAACTGTTAAATCATCTATTGTAATAATATCATTTTCTTTAACTAGATATCCACCTTTAACAATTTTATTATTAACAAGTATCTTTCCACTTTTAATATTCTTAAGAATGAAGTTTCTACTTTCACCTAATTCATCTGTAAGAAAAACATCTAATCTTTTTAAATGATTATCTTGATTTACTTTTATTTCTTTCATGAATTTCCTCCTTAATAATATTAAATATTAGTAAAAATATACCTATTGTAATAAATGTATCAGCTATATTAAATATAGCCATTTCACGACCAAATAATGTAAATGAAATAAAATCTATTACATATTTTCTAAATACTCTATCAATCAAATTACCAAAAGCACCACTAATTATTAATACATATGAAATAATACTAATATTAGACTTTGATTTAACAAGTTCTTTTGTTAAATAAGCAACTAATAAAATAGTAATACCTATCAATAATAATATATTATTACTTAATATACCAAAAGCTGCTCCTGTATTTTTAATATATGTAATCTTTAAAAAATTTTTAATGATTATTATACTTTCATTTAATGATAAACTTCTAATAATTAATTCTTTAGATAGTACATCTATTAATACTAAAAGCATATTTATAATAATTATTCTTATAGCCTTCTTTTTCATATATATATTTTATCATTTTTTAATGAAAAAATCTTTTCATTTCTGAAAAGATTTAATCTAATTTAATATTTTTTGATAAAACTTCTAATATTTTTGGATCAGTAACAACTTTAACCATAAACTTTCCATCTTCTTCAACTCTTTCTAAAAATAGGAAATTGTTTGTGAAATCTTCTTCATCTGGTGTTACCTCTGCTGCAAAATAATAAGTTTTTCCCCCATACACAGCTTGTCTAACTATAAAATAGTTTTTACCATCAGCTAATTCTAAAATTTGATTAGTTAAATTTTCCATTCTTTTTTCCTCCGTTTACTATTGATGTAAAGTTCTAGCAAATGCTGCATCTAAATCAGCATTCCAATCAACTTCTCCCATTGCTTCATTTAATGCTGCTGCATCTTCTGGTGAAGCATTATCTATAAATGTATTATAGTCTACTTCATTACCAGTTGGAGGTAATGGTGTTGGTGCTTGTTGTTGTGTAAAGTCATCTTGACTTACATTTGTAAAGCCATTTTCATCTTGACTAACATCTGCATGGCCTTGTTCAACACTACCATCTTGTCCAAATGTATAAGTTGTTCCATCTGCTGTTACTTCAACTCCTGTTTCAAGATTAAATGCTGACTCTGGAGGTCTAACATTTTCCTCACCTGGATCTAGTTTAATAGGAACATATGCTTCAGGTGCTGGAGTTGGTTCAGGTGTTGGAGTTGGAGTTGGCTCTGGTGTTGGAGCCGGAGTTGGCTCTGGAGTTGGATTGATTATTTCTTCAGGTATATTTGTCCAAGGTTGAACTGGCTCTATCTCATCAATTGGTTTGAACTCAGGTGGTGTTGGCACTGGTCTTGGTGTTGGTACTGGAGTTGGAGTTGGTCTTTCTTGATCACTCTCTTCATACTCACCTTTATCACGTGCCCATTCCATTACTTTGTATCCACCATATCCTGCTCCTACTAATGCAGCAAGAGCAAGTATTCCACCACCAATCATTTTACCTATTTTTTTCCATAGAGATGGTTTTGGATCAACTACATTTTTTACAGGAACTGGTACTACTGCAGGATCATCTTTTCCTTCAGTTTTAACTTCAGTTTCAGCTTCGCCTGCTCCTTCAGTTGTACCTTCCCCTACAGGAACTACGCCTATATCTTTATCTTTATCCTTATCTTCTTCATTCTCAATTGGAGCACTTAATATAACGTTATCATCTTTATCTGGATCTTCATCTGTTTTTGATTTAGATGGATCTTCTAATCCAGGAATTTTTCCATTTCTTAATGCTTCAATTTTATCGTTAGATTTTTTAATATCCATTTCTAATTGACCTAGATATTCTAAATATCTTTTTAATTCCTCTTCATCTTTTGCAATAGTCATTAAATACATATTTCTTCTAGGTTCAGTAAGATTATTTCTCTCATATGTAAATGCTGGAGAAAGACTAGCTATTTTCATAGAATCTTCAGGAGTTAATGATTTATCATCAACAATATATTTGTTTCTTGCAATTGAATCTCTTAATAAATTAATTTGTAATAGAACATTTTTTCTTTCTAATTCTAATTTACTTAAAACAAATTCATTTTCTAAATAAATATATCTACTAATTAATTTGCCTTCATCAATTATCATGATTAATTAACTCCTTTCTTGTTTCTTACGAACATCTTTGTTTGATATCTAATCTCTCCATTATTAGTTATATCATCTAATGTTGATACGTTATAACCTTTATTCTTAAATATATTAATTAATTGATCTTTAGTTACATACTCCATTGATAAGTCTTTCCAATCAGTTGAAGTAGTACCTTTTATCTCTTGTAATTTAATTTTAACTTTACTTTCGATTTGTCTATTTCTTCCATCAGTTGTCTTTGGATTTGATTTAGACCACTTAGACCAGTCAGACCATTTTGAATCTCCTGTCTTAGTTGCATCTATATATCCTCCTGGAGCAATAGCAGTATAGTTACTTGTTGTTGTAGTTGTTTGAGTATACCACTTATATGCAGTTGCTTTAGTTGCTACATCTTTAATAGCACCAGATACTGGAGCACTTGTATAATATACTCTTTCTCCTGAAGCACTTGATGCTCCTGATGGATAATATGTTCTATCTCCACCATCAACTAATTTATACCAGTTATAGAATACTTTAGTAACTTTAACACAAGTATCACTTGTTGATCCAGCTGGACAAGTTCTTCCACTTGCTACATCTTCTTTAATTGGATCAGACCAAGCACTATATGTTAAACATTTATCTGTACTCTTAACTTGATTACCATAAATTGAATCACTTTGTGAGTTTGGATCAGCACAGCTATAGAAGTCAAATCTTTGAACTTTATATTCTGGATTATGTGCTGAAGGACAAGTTGTTGTTTGGAATACTAAGTATGGTGATGTTGAACTTGTTGCACAAGCATAATAATGTGTTGGATTTCTTTGACCAGTAACAGTTCTATATTTGTAATATGTTACTGATACACCACCTTCATATAAGTTATAATCACCAATAGCAGATGTACTAAATGCTTTTGCGCCATTTGATGCAAGAGCGTATTCTTTTTTACTAGTTGTTGTATACCACTTATATGCTTCATTTGTTTTATTATCTGAATAACTATATTTACTATTTGGAGCACTTGTATAATATTCATTTACATCTTTAGCATCTGCTTTTTCGCCATAAGTTGTGTAATATAACTTACTAGTAACATTCCATCTATATAACTCATCTTTATATCTATAGTATGTTGTAGTAGCTAATGTTTTATAATTAACATAACTAATATCATCTTTCCATATTTCTTCAACTTTACCTAATTGTTCTCCACCATTTTGAAGTACTTGTGGTAAGAACATAAAGTCTACATAAGTTGAATCAGCATAAACATTATTTAATGTTCCTTCTACACTATCTCCATATTCTGTTTCAGATTGTTTATCATTACATGAGAACCATGGAGTATATTGAATTGTACCATTTTCTAACTTACATACTCTTACATAAGTTCCAATTGAATTACAATTCTTTAATGCATCAGCTCCAATATACCCTCTTGTAATTAATTCTTGTAATGTAACTTGTACACAATCACCAATTGATGTAGGATATTCATTTCTATTATTTTCAAAATATTTTTTAGCTGCTTGCAATAAAGCACTATCATAATCAAGAACAACTTCAGGAGTTGGACCTGGATCTACTTCTCCATTATTGTTATTATTTCTCTTACTACATCCATTTATTAAGACTACAATTATAATAATCGCTATTATAATTAGTAATAATATTCCTATTTTATTAAGAATATTAGTGCCATTACTACTCTTATTATTGTAATCTCCATCGTCATATTCATATTCATCGTAATTATTTGCCATAACAAACCCTCCAATATATTATTGAATTCTATTATTATTTTATCATTTTATCTATATAAAAACAAGAAAAAAAGAAAAGAAAAAAACTAAAACAAAGACATTTGTTCATAAGGATTTTTTCCTTCTCTAAGAAGTTGTAAAACTCTCTCTTCTTCTTGTATTCTCTTTAGTTCTTCTTTCTTTTCTTCAGTTGGTCCTTCATTATAACAAAGTGGTGAGTGTTTTTTAGACATACTCATACAATATTTGAAGTACATTCCTACATCAAATAATCTTCTAACACTACCTACTATTTCAGCAGATTCGTCTCTCTTTCCAGTACCATCTTTTTCTTTTTCAGAAATATATTTTTCAATTAAATTTTTACATGAATAATATAATGTATCTAATGAACCATTTTGATTTTGACATAAATCAATATTAATATAAACACTTTCTAATTCTTCCTCAGATTTCTTATCAAAACAAAGTTCATTTGCTAAACCTTTTAAAATATCAAAATCTTTATTATAAACATGATATTCTAAGCATTTTAAAATATATTCTTTTGATAAGAATTTTCTATCTGATTTATATAAAACTGGTAAATATTTAATACGTCTATCATAATGTATTCTTTCTTTAGCACCTTTATCTTTATTTTCTAAATATGCAATGTTAATATCTGGTAAATAACCTTCTTGCATTTCAGCTTCACTTTCAAATAAAGTTTGTAGTTCTTCTTTCTCATATTGACTAGTATATCTTAATAAGTCACTAATAGTAGAAGCACCTGTTAATTTAGTATAAAGATGTGCTGTTACTAAAAATCCATCTGGAATTACTTCTTTAGTAATATTTCCATAAAAATACTTAGATTTTTTTCTCTTATTGTACTTATTAATATTAACTAATAATTTTTCATATTCATAATTAGTACATACAGTAGTAGTTTTTGTTCCATGATAAGAAGTTAAATAATATCTTTTTAATTCTTTTCCCATACGAAACATCCCCCTTAACTTTGGCCATATTATACTAAAAACAGGCAAAAAAGTCAATTTTTACTTTACTTAATCAAAAAATTATGTTAAATTATACTTGGTTTAAAAAGAGGAGGCATTAAAAATGGCAAAAAATGTATCAAAAAGAAGTAATATGAGTGCTCAAAATAGACCATTTTCAGAAAAGGCTACTAAGAAAACTCAAAAATTAAATTTACAAACTGTTGTTGTTGATGGTAAAAAAGTTAGATTATCAGCAAAAGAAATTAGAGCAAGTAAAAAAAGTAATTAATCAGTTTAACTGATTTTTTTATACTAAAAAAGCACTCTTTATAGTGCTTTTTATTTTATTATTTGTTGTTCAATTACAAGATCTATATCATAGATCTTTTTAATTTGCTTTTTAATATATTTAATTAATTTAATAATATCAGTATATGTAGCATTATTAGAATTAATAATAAAATTAGCATGTTTATAACTAACGCTTGCCCCACCAATTGTATATCCTTTAAGACCTGCATCATCAATTAATTTACCAGCTGGTGCAGCTTCAGGATTTCTAAATACACTTCCACATGATGGATGAGATAAGTCTTGAGATGCTGCTCTTTTTTCTGCTCTTTCTTTGCATACTGCTAATAACTCATCTTTATTAGCTTTAGTTATTCTAAACTTTGCAGATAAAATAATATATCTCTTTTTAGTTGTTTTAAACATAGATGTTCTATATCCAAACTCTAATTCTTCATTAGAAAGTTCAATAATCTTATCACCATCTAATACTTTAACACTAATTAATACTTCAGATATTGATGAACCATAAGCACCTGTATTTCCATAAATACTTCCACCTATAGTACCAGGAATACCACAAGCAAAATCAAGGCCACCATATCCCATACTTACAAGTTCATTTGAAAGTTTATTAATCATACATCCACTTTCAACTTCAACAATATCATCTTCAATTTTATAATCTTTAAGTTCAAGTTTTATAATAACTCCATTATAATGTTCAGGTATTATAATATTTGAACCATTACCTATAACAAAATATTTAGATTTATATTTTTTAATAATTTTTAATACACTTTTTAATTCATCAATGCTTTTAACAAATACTAATACATCACAAAAACTATTTAACCTATAAGTATTATATTTAGTTAAATCAGCATTTTCTATTGTTTTACAAATTTTATTTAATTCACTTATCATTATTTACTTAGATACTCTTCAATAGCTTCACTACCACTAATGTATTGATCTATTTTTCCTTTAAAGAATTTTATTAATGTAATATCTTTTATTTTTAATTCACTTGGATTAGTAGCTTTAGGATTTTCTTCTTCACTAATGAACTTCTTATTTTCATTTTGTCCCATATCTACTCTATAAACTTTCCATTTATCTTTTCCATTAATTAATGTATTAATATAACTATCTGTTTTATATGAATCTTGATAATTATCAAATAATACATAGTATTCTCTATCTGCTCTATTAAATACAGTTCCAATTGCTATATAATTTGTATCTATAGTAGCAGATTCTTTTTCAGGCTTTGTATATCCTTTTTCAAATAAACCTAATTTTTCCATTCCAAGAATACATAAATAACAAACTCCTAAGAATACAGCAATACCCACTACTGTCTTAACAACACCAAATGCTTGATCCTTAAAAGTTACATCTTGTTTTTTATTTCTTTCTCTTTTTTGAGCCTTATATTTTAGTTTCATATTATTTTTAGCCAATTTTCTCATCTCCAATGATTTGATTATAGCATAAATCCTTAAAATATAGCAATTATTTGTTGATTTTTTAGATTTTTTATATTATAATTTACCTTGTATTTAAGTGGCAGTGCTATATTGAGTTATAATGTGTTTCTTGAAAATAATTAGTAATCTCTGCCAAGATGAAAATTATAAATAGAAACTCCCTATAATTAGATTGGTGGCCGAGAGTACAAAAATATTTTGTAAAGGAGGAACAAATACATGTCAAGATATACAGGTTCTGTTTTCAAAAAATCTAGAAGATATAATTTTTCTGTTCTTGAAACTGGAAAAGAATTAAGAAAGAAACCTACTGCTCCTGGAATTCATGGAACTAGTAGAAAGAAATTATCTGAATACGGAGTTCAATTACAAGAAAAACAAAAAGTTAGATTTTTATATGGACTTAGTGAAAAACAATTCAGAAAAACATTTGAAGCTGCTGGTAAAATGCAAGGAATCCATGGTCTTAACTTATTAATTTTATTAGAAAGTAGACTTGATAACTTAGTTTATCGTATGGGATTTGCTAAAACTAGAAAAGCTGCTAGACAAATTGTTAATCACGGACATATCTTAGTAGATGGTAAGAAAGTTAACATTCCATCATTTAGAGTTAAAGTTGGAAGTGTTATTTCTGTTAAAGAAGGTTCTTTAGATCATCCAGTTATCAATGAATGCGTAAATATGGATATTAATATTCCTGCTTATGTAAATGTTGATAAAGCTAAGAAAACTGGTACTTACGTAAGATATCCAGAACGTGAAGAATTAAATTCTGAAATTAATGAATCATTAATCGTTGAATACTACAACAGATAATAAAAATAAAAGCTTACATTTAGTAAGCTTTTTATTTGTCATAATCATCTAAAAATGAATGTTCTTCATTATCTTTATGATAACCTAATATAGTATTCAAGTTAACATCAAATGTAGACTTAAAAATATTATAATCTACTGCTGGGTTAACTTTTTTTAATTCTTTAATTAACTCTTTTATTTCTTTTCTCTTAGAGTTATTTTCATATTCACTTCTTTCAGTAAACTTACATGCACAATTTAAGAAAGTTAATTTATTCCCATTAACCCATCTTAATATATCATGTTCTCTAATAAAATACATTGGTCTTATAAGACTCATACCCTCAAAATTATCACTATGTAATTTAGGCATCATAGTTTTATATTCACTAGCATATAATAAACTAAGTAATATTGTTTCTATAACATCATCAAAATGATGACCAAGAGCTATTTTATTGCATCCAAGTTTTTGTGCTTCAGCATATAAATTACCTCTTCTCATTCTAGCGCATAAATAACATGGACTTTTTATTTCTTTAGATACTATATCAAATATATTACTCTCAAATATATTTAAATCTATATTCATTAATTTAGCATTAGATTTAATAAGTTCTAGATTCTTTTCATTATATCCAGGATTCATGCATAGAAAAACTATATCAAAATTAACTTTACCATGTCTTTTAAATTCTTGCATACATTTTGCTAGTAAAAAACTATCTTTTCCACCACTAATGCATACAGCTATTTTGTCTCCCTCTTCGATTAAGTTAAACTCTTTAACTCCTTTAACAAATCTAGCCCATATTTCTTTTCTATATGTTTTTATAATACTATGTTCTATTACTTCATTATTCATCTTTTATACCATTTTGTCTTTTGTAGGCAATAAGAGTGTTCTTTAATAACATTGCTACTGTCATTGGTCCTACTCCACCAGGAACTGGTGTTTTATAAGAACATACATCATCTACATCAGGATTAACATCTCCATATATATGACCATCTTCTCTAGTAATACCAACATCTATAATAACAGCATCCTTCTTTATCATAGTCTTATCAATTAAATATTTATGCCCTGTACATACTATTAAAATATCAGCAACTTTAGTATAATCACTTAAATTCTTTGTTTTAGTGTGACATATAGTACAAGTTGCATTTCTATTTAAACATTCAATCATTGTTGGTTTACCAACTAAATTACTTCTTCCAATAATACATACATTTTTACCTTCGAGATTAATTTTATAATAATCAAATATAGCCATTATTCCTTTGGTAGTACATGGTATAAATGTAGGATTACCAGCAAATAATTTACTTTGAGCAACATGTCCCAAACCATCTACATCTTTCTCAGGACTAATTGTATTTAATATTCTTTCTTCATTAAACTTCTCTGGTATTGGAAGTTGTAACATTATTCCATTGATAGTATCATCTTTATTTAAACTTTTAATCTTTTTAATTATTTTTTCTTCGCTAACATCTTCTTCATAAGAAATATGTAGAAAACTAATTCCTACATATTCACATGCTTTCTTTTTATTATTAACATATATATCACTAGCACTATTATGTCCAATTTGTATAACTGCTAAAATTGGAGTTTTTTTATAAGAAGATGCTCCAGCTAAAACCTCATCTTTAATTACAGCACTAAGGTTTTTACCATCAAGTATCTTCATTTATTCACCTTCATTTCCAGTTGCATAAACATATGTTTTAACAAATCTAACAGTTTCAATATTTTGATTTATTAATGGTTTATCATTTGAATCAGTAGCTGTTTCTGCAACTTTATCAACAACATCCATTCCATGAATTACTCTACCAAAAGCAGCATATTTTCCATCTAAATGTTTACTATCTTTATGAACAATAAAGAATTGACTAGTAGCACCATTTAATGTTTCATCAGTTTCAACTACAGCTCCAGGTCTAGCCATTGATAAAACTCCTCTTTCATGTGATAAATCATTTGTTACACCATTTTCAGAGAATTCTCCTTTAATAGTAACAGCACTTCCACCAGTACCAGTACCAGTTGGATCTCCTGTTTGAATCATAAAATCTTTAATAACTCTATGAAAAATCATATGATCGTAAAATTTCTCATTAACTAATTTTTTAAAGTTTTCTACTGTTATTGGAGCAATTTCAGGATATAATTCTGCTATCATAATTCCATAACTTGGTACATCTATTTTAACTAAATTAGTTGTTTCATTTGTTTCAACATATGTGTTACCTTCTATTTCATAAACAACTGTTCCATTTCCTAAATCATCAATAGCATAGTTCATTACATTCTTTTTCTTGCATCCAAATAATAGTAATACTAAACTACATAATACTAATCCTTTTATAATTTTATTCATAATGACACTCCCTTTCATAACTAGATTATACTACAAAACTATAATTTTTTAAAGATTGACTTAATTATATTGGTTTGTTATAATATGCAAGAATTAAAGGGGGGGTGCATTATGAAAAAAGAATTTTTAACAAAAAGAACATTAGCAAATTATAAATACTTTGATAGACATAATAGTGAAAGTACCCTTTTTAGAAATGATGAAAGAATTATTAAATTACTTAAAAAAGAATTCTTATCAAGAGAACAAACTATTTGTAGATTAGATACAATACATAATAGTGATGCTGTTTTACCTGAAACTGTTATATATGACAGTAAAGGATTTCTTGGTTATTCAATGATTAATTATAAAGAATATAAAGAATTAGAAGATTTTATTATAGGCAAACTTCCATTTAATGAAAGAAAACGTATTTGTCTTGAAATATGCAAAATAATTGATGATTTAGAAAGACAAGAATTTGCATATTATGATATTCATCCATATAACATTTTATATAATAATGGTGATATTAAACTTATTGATATGGATTCTGGTATTTTTAAGCCAGATAGAATATGTGATAAAGATTATGAAACATATAATGCTTATTTGAGATTTGCTGATTATTTGCTTACTAGGTTATCACTAGCTTTATTATTTGAAGACCATCTTGATCAAACTATTGATAATATTTCTTCTAAAAGAAAAGAACTATTTAATTATAGTCCTAAAAAATTGGTAACTTTATATAAATATGTGCTTAATAAACCATATTCATTCTTAGATGTTGGTGAATATATAGAAGACATAGATGAAGATTATATTGAAAGTGCAAAATTAATATTAAAAAAATAACTATTTATTAGTTATTTTTTTCATTTATTTCTTTATATGTTGATTCATATAAATCACCATTATCATTTTCTTCTTTTGCTTCATATATTATATCTGGTAAATCATCTTTAGAAGAAAGACCAAAATAATCTAAAAACTCATTTGTTGTTTTATATAAATTTGGTTTTCCTATACTATCTTGTTTACCACAAGTTTTTATAAGCCCAAATGCAAGTAATTTTCTAACTATTTGAGAAGAATTAACTCCTCTTATTTCATCTATTTGAAGTCTTGTTATTGGTTCATTATATGCTATTACTGCTAATACTTCTAAAGCTGCATTTGATAAATTAGTTGTTCTTTCATTAGTAACTAATTTTTCATAATATTCTTTATGTTCTTCTTTAGTAGTTAACTTAAATGCATTACCTAAATAAGATATTCTAAGACCCCTATCCTCTTTATCATAATCTTTTTTAAGTTCCATTAATAAATCTTTAACTTCTTTTTCACTAATATTTAAAATATCTTTAATTTTGTCTATTGTAGTACCTTCATCACCAACAATAAATAAGATTCCCTCTAATATTGCTTTCTTGTTCACATTAATCAACTCTTTCTAAATATATATCAGAAAAATTATTTTCTTGTTTTAGAATTATTTCTTTATTTTTAGTCATTTCAAGTATAGATAGAAATGTTACTACTACATATGGTTTACTAAAATCATCAAATAATTCTACAAAATTCAATTTCTTCTTTGTTTTTAATACTTCTCTTATTTTAACAACTCTTTCTTTAACTGACAACTCTTTTTTAGTTATTCTTGTATTTAAAGGTTTAGAATATTTTTGACGATCCAATAGTTTTTGAAATGCATCTAATAAATCATACATATCAACACTACCATCATTTTCCATTTTCTGATCTGTATAGTTTTTAATAGCTTCTGGTGTTTTAGTATAATATGAAGATCTATTATTTTCTAGATTTCTAAATATACTAGTACTCTCTTTATATTTTTGATATTCAATTAATCTTTTCTTTAATGCTTCTTCACTATCAATATATTCACTATTTTCATCAGTTTCTTCTTCTTGATTAGGTAATAATTTTTTACTTTTAATTTCTATTAATTCAGAAGCCATTACCAAATATTCACTTGCTATATCAAGATTTATTTCTTTCATACTTTCTAAATATTTTAAATATTCTTCAGTTATTTTAGAAATTTCTATATCAAAAATCTCCATCTTAGATTTTTTTATAAGATGGAGTAATAAATCAAGTGGTCCCGAAAAATCCCCTATTAATAAGTTATCCATTATTCACATATCCATTTCTTTGCTGTTTCTTTTTCTTTAATAATGGTTGGTGTTGTTCCTTTTGAATAAAATGGAATATAACCTTCATTTACATTATTTAAATCAATTTTATAATTTAATACATTATTTTCAAATGTTGCTGCTACTTCATATCTAGTAACATCTGTATGTTCTTTCTTAATTACATTTACTGCATTAGTAGTAGCTTTATTATTATTAATTGCTTCTACTTTTTTACTTACTTCATATCCTGTTAATTCATTATTAGTAAAATTATAAATTGTCTTATATTCTAACAAGTAATTTTCATTTGAATCACTAAATGTACATGTTAATTTAGAAGTAGCATTTCTTTCAGAATCAGTATATTCAACTACTTTAGCATAATATGCATATGAATATATAGTATCATCTACTGTTATTAAGAAAGGTCTAGCTTCATTATTAACGACTGCATCTGCTTCAAATTGTTGTTTTGTTAATAATTCTTTATTTGAATTATATATTTCAACAAATAAATTTAATCCTTTAACATCATTATAATTTTTATTAGATGAATAATTAATTAATAAAGTATTGTTTCCACTCTTTTTAAAGTTATAGAATCTAATTTCTTTAATTCTATAATCAGAATTTCCATCATTTATTTTAATAAATCCATCTACTAAATTATTGTTTTCTGGAACATCTGTTGAAATAGGATTTGTTTTAATAATATTTTCATTAACAAAAGCCATTACAGCATCAATATTTACTACAAATAAAACTAATGCTAAAGCAAGTATTACTAAAATAATATTGCTACTAGATCTTTTCTTTGTAGTATTAACTACAGTTACTTCTTGATTATTAACTGGAGCTACAGATTGTGCTGGCAAAGGTGGTAATTCTGAATTACCTACTGTTGTTTGTCCAGGTAATGGTGGTAATTCACCAAAATTATTAGCTGGCTCTGTTTTTTGTTCTGGAATAGGAACTGGTGCTACCATTTCACTACTTTGTGCTGGTTGAGGTTGCTCAACTGGAGCTTGTACTTCTACTGCAGGAGCTGGTGTTTCAACTACAGGTACAGACTCCATAACAGGTATATCTGCTTGTGGTTGAACAACTGGTGCTTCCATTACAGGAATTGGAGCTGGTTCTGGTGATGCTACTGCTGATGGGTCTTCAATTACTAATGTTGGTTCTGGCATTAGTGCAGGTGCTGGTTGTACAAATGGTGTATCTGGTACACTTTGTACTGGTGCTTGATTTGGCACTTGAACACCTGGCACTTCAGGAGTACCAGTATTTTGAGGATTTAAATCATCAATATTCATATCATCACCCTATTTCTATTCCTAATAATAATTATATCAAAAAAATATAAATTGTAAAAGAAAAAAGTAGTATTTAAACTACTTTATTCAGTTCTTAATGCTATAACTGGATCTTGTTTAGATGCTTTCTTAGCTGGAATTAATCCACCTATTATAGTTAAAACAATACTTAATACAACTAATAATGTTGCTCCAGTTATTGGAAGAATTGCATTAATATCATAATTATCTGTTAATGTATGTATTGTATAATTAATAATTGGTATACATATTAATGATATTAAAATTCCAAATAAACCAGATAATAATCCAATAATAAATGTTTCTGCATTAAATATTGAAGAAATATTCTTTTTAGATGCTCCTATTGCTCTTAAAATACCAATTTCTTTAGTTCTTTCAAGTACACTAATATATGTAATAATACCAATCATAATACTTGAAACAACAAGTGAAATAGATACAAATGCCATAAGTGCATAACTAATACTATTAACTATCTTTTTAACAGATGACATTAATATTCCTGCTGTATCTGTATAATTAATAATTTTATCTTCTTCACCTAATTTTTCCATTGCATCATTATAATCATCAATAAATTGTAATACTCTTTCTTTAGCATCAAAATCTTTAAAATATAATGATATCATAGTAGGTTCATCTTTATCTTGATAACCTAATTTTAATAAATTTGTTTGTGCATTTGATGTATTATCAGATCCCATCATAGCACTCATTAATCTCTTTAATTCTTCTTCACTTAAATCAAATTTAAATGCTGCTGCTATTTTATTAGCATCTACATTAAATCCAGATGCTACACTACCCATTAATTTAGCAGTTAATTCTCCTACTTTAGTAAGAATATTCTTTTGCATAACAGCTTCAGTCATTTTACCAGCCATCATTTCTGAACTAGCTTCAACTTCAGCTTGTGCCATAAATCCATCTACAGTAGTACTAACTCCTTGTGACATAACAGGTGCTCCCATATTGTTAGGATCTTGTGTAAATGATTGATCCATTTGATTATATACAGCAATATAGCCATTCATTAAACCACCAAGTAATGATTTAAACATATCATTATAAACACTAGATGGTATTACATATTTGTCTTCTAGGCTTTTAATACTCTTTTTAGTAGCATCACTTTCTAAGAAGTCTTTTACAAAACCATCAACATCACTAGTATAAATAACTGGAATACTTGTACTTGGATTCATAGGATTTGGAAAACTTTGTTTAGGATTTTCAATATAACTATTAAACATATTAGTTGCTAAATCTTTTATTGTATTTGTTAAATCTGTTTTAGCAGGATTAATATCAGTTGTTATATTAGATGATATTTCTCCCATATAACCTTCTGTTAATTTTTTAATATCATCTTCACTAATTTTCATTCCAAATGCACTAGCAAGCATTTCTTCATCAACAGATATTAAATCTTCAAAATCTAAATCTGTTTTTTTCTTTTCTTCATCAAAATTTGTATTTGAAAATACATCTATATCTTTATTTTTTAATTGTTTCTTAACAAGTTCACTATTACTTGCTTTATCTATAATATGATCAATTAAATCTTTAGTGTAAGCAATTCCTGGTTGAAGTGTCATTGAATTAACTCCATCTTTAGCAATTACTATACCTGATATCTTAAGAGTTTCAGAACTATTATAAACTCTTCTTACATATTCTTCATCTTCACTCATATCTTCATAAATTTTATATTTACTATTATATTTATATAATTTACTTGGATCAATTAATTTAAACTCTGTAGCCATAATTTGATCATATGTAAGTTCCATAGGCGTATTATTTAATTCAACTTCTTCACCAGACATAACTTTTGTAATTACATCATATAATTCATCCATATCTCTATATCCTAAAAAATATAATATAAAGTCTGGAATCATATGTTGTTGAGATAATACTATAACCATCTCATTATATTTTTCTGGCCATTTACCTGCGACTAAATCATATTGTTCATTTATAGTTTCTTGATCATCAGTCATTTGATAGAAAATACTAGAATAAGAAGTAAATAAACTAGCCATTCCACCCATTCCACTATACATAGAAGAAACCATAGAATTTGGATTTACTTTAATATAATCTTTCTTAAAATCTTTTGTATATATTAATGGATCTATACTATAAATATACTTTATAGAAGTAAGATCATTTTTAATTTTATCACTATGTTTTTCTAAATGAGATTTAAAACTTCTTAAATCATTTTTACTTACACTTGAAAACATTTCACTAACAAATTGTTTTTCAATTAACTTATTTGATTTTGTTTTTTTAATATTTTCATCTTCACTTACCATACTCATTAATAATGATGTCATATCAGCAGTTTCACTAGCTATAGTAAGTGGATAAGATGACATTGTATCTTCTTGTATTTTATCTATATAAGCTTGAAATCCTGTTGATAAAGATAATATTAATGCTATACCTATAATTCCAATTGAACCAGCAAGTGATGTTAAAATAGTTCTTCCTTTTTTAGTCATTAAATTATTAAATGAAAGACCTAATGCAGTAAAATATGACATAGATGTTTTTTTAGTTTTAGTATATATATCTGTTTCTTTTTTATTACCTATTTTGTATGGATTACTATCACTAATAATCTTTCCATCTTTTAATTTAATAATTCTATTTGAATACTCATTTGCTATATCAGGATTATGTGTAACCATAACAACTAATTTATCTTTAGCAATATTTTTTAATATATTCATTATTTGAATACTTGTTTCACTATCTAAAGCACCAGTTGGTTCATCTGCAAGAACTATATCAGGATTATTAACAAGTGCTCTTGCAATAGCAACTCTTTGCATTTGTCCACCTGATAATTGATTTGGTTTTTTATACATATGATCTTCTAAACCAACATCTATTAATGCTTTCTTAGCAAGTTCTACACCTTCTTTTTTAGATAAACCAGATATAGTAAGAGCAAGTAATACATTACTTAAAACTGTTTGATGAGATATTAAATTATAACTTTGAAAAACAAAACCTATTCTATGATTTCTATAACTATCCCAATCACTATCTTTATACTTTTTAGTAGATTTATTATCAATTATTAAATCTCCACTAGTATATTTATCAAGTCCACCAATAATATTTAAAAGTGTAGTTTTACCACTTCCAGAAGGTCCCAAAATAGATGCAAATTCATTTTTTCTAAATGATACGCTTACATCATCTAATGCAACTTGTCTTAAATCGCCAACTTCATAAACTTTAGTAACATTTTTGATTTCTAGCATCTATTTTTTCACCTCCTTTAAAACTACGTTTATTTTACCATATATGCAAGGTTTTTCCAATAAAAAAAATGAGTTTTTTTAACTCATTTTTTAATCATCTTCTATTCCATTTTTACTTTTAAAATTATCACTTAAATATGGAATACAATCATCACCATATATTCTATATAAACACTTTTCTACAGTATATAAATAATCGTTTTTTGAATCATCAGAAAAACTTTGATTAGCTCTATCACTAACTAGTATTTCTAGACATTCATGTAAAAAACTATCATCCTCACTACGCACTATTGGATATGTAAGTAATGTCTCACAATATTTTTTAATTGTAGGAATCCCAACACCATATGTTTCAGATAATTCTTTTATTACTTCTTCATCAACCATATTAGTACTTTTCAACCTCACTCATAAAAGATTCATCTTTTAAAAGTTCAGATCCAATATAAGCTTTTGCTCTAGAACTTTGTCTTAATGCTGCTCTCATAAAATCTTCATCATTTCTTAAATCTTCAGAAGCAAATTTAACATTTTCCCAATTATATTCTTTAACTAGCTTAATCATAAAATCATAATCATCTAATATTTGTTCACCTTCAAAACCAGTTAATAAATTATTATTTTCGTATAAAACTGCCATACATACATCTTTATCATTTCTAAGTCTTAAACTTGCATATTGAATATTATCTGCTTCATCTCTTAAAGCTTTAATAACAAATTCTTCATCATCTTTTAATTCTTTAGTAGCAGCCTCTATATAAATTCTTTTATCCCTTTCTAAAAGTGACCACCAAAAATCCCTATCACCTCTTACATCTTCATTTTCATAGCGAAGAGATCTTCCTTCAGATTCAATAGCCTTATCGTATAATTCTCTTTCCTCTTCTTCAGTAAAATTATCCCTAACATATCCCATAACACATACCTCCAAAAACTAATTTAATTATAGCAAATAAAAAAGAAGATATAAATATCTATTTATTATCTTCCCATTTCATTGGTTCATATACTACTCCAAAGAACCAAATATTTTTATATCTAGAATCCTTAATAATATATATGAAAGGTTTATCATAATTAATATTAATTACTTCTGAATTATCTATAGCAGCTGAAAATTCTTTTGTTGTAATTGCAGTTACTGCTGCTGCTTTAGTTCCTTTTTCGCTAACTTTAATATGTGTTTTATGTATTGCTTGATCTACATACATTCCTACAGTTTCACTAATATTACTAAAATTGGCAGTATTATCAAAAGCACTTTTCATTCCAAGACTAATTAAATCATTTTTAAAATTCTTATAATTAAAATCATATGTATATTTAGGTAATCCATAATTAACAGTTAAACTTTTACCATCTGCATATCTTACACTACTTAATAATTTATCAAACTCTTTGCTATCAAAATTATTAATATATTCATTTATATCACCATTAGGTAATATAGCTATATATTCTAAATCAGATTCTTCATCATAAGATTTATAATCTTTAATAATACCTTGTGCTTTATCACTTTTAATATATGTAACATTATTAGATTCATGCATCATAGCACTATCCATTTTAGTTCCATCTATTAAAGTAAAATCTTGTTTACGAGTATTTTCTTTATCAAATTCTTTCTTCCATTCTAAATCAATAGCAATAGTATTAACAATAACTAATATGTTACTGTTATCAAGTCTATCTAATGTTTTTGGAATCATTTTAAAGGTCTTTTTATTAACCCAATTATTAATAGTTTTAGGACCATTAAAATTATCATAAATAAGTTCAGCACCATATCTGCTTTCTAATATATCTTTATATTCTTTATTAATATCTTTTTTATAAATATTGTTAATAAAAAGTGCATTAGCTATACCAATTCTATCTTTAATATTATTAACACTTAATAGTTGATAATTGCCAAGTAAATTATCTATTTCTTCTCTTGTTACTCCATATGCGCCTTCATTTAACATAGATAACGCAAATCCCATAGATAAAGGGCTTACTAAATAATTTTCATTATAACCTGAATTAACTTTTTTAATTATTTTATAATCAAACTCATTATCTCCTGCGGTACCATTTTGTCCTGCTATTACATGTACTATAGATTGCTTTTCACCCCAAAAATGTAAAAATAATATAATAGCAATAATAGTTATAATTACAGAAGATAAAATAATAATTAATCTTTTTTTACTCATAATATTCACCTACAATTTCTTTATTACTTCTATATCTTTGTTAATAAGATCTTTAAACTTATCAAAATCTTTTTCATTTCCTATTATACTACCATAATGAATAGGAATAACTTTTTTTGGTTTAATATCGTTTGTAAAATCAGCTGCTTCTTCATAATCCATTGTAAATTTACCACCTATTGGTACAAATAAAATATCACATTTAATATTTTTAAGTTCAGGAATATAATCTGTATCACCACATACATATATGTTATATCCTTTTAAATCAACTTTATAGCCTAACCAATTATTATCATATGGATGATATGGTTTGTTTAAATTATATGCTCTATTTGCTTCTACAAGCATTCCTAAAATATGAGTTTTATCATTAGGGCTTAATAATATAGCAATATCATCAAAATCACTACCCATACTCTTAGGCATAACATAAATCGTATCACTCTTAGAAACTTTTAAATAATCTTCTTTAGAATAATGATCATAGTGTTCATGAGTGAAAAATATAATATCAGCATCATGAACTTCACTTTCTATTTTAAATGGATCAAAATAAATAACTTTACCATCATTCTCAATTCTAATACTGCTTTGAGTATTAACAGTTATTTCATTCATATAAAACCTCATTTTCTATCTATATAATATCACAATAGAAATAAAAAAAGAAATATTAATATATTTCTTTATACATAGATACTTCTTCTTTAATACTATCAAGAGTCAAGTCCTTAAATTTACTCTCTTTATATTTAATTTTAATATAATTTTCTACAGGTGATATTTCTTCTACATCTGCATCTTTTTTATATTCTTCTACTATATCTCCATAAATATATGATGCTGTAACACCATAATCATATTTAACATATTGTTCATAACCTGTTATCTTATTATTTTTATCATAATAATAAACATGATAAGTACTATTATCTAAATATACTTTTCTAGTATCATCAGATTTAAGATTTAATACATTTGCAATTTGAATTGTTTGATTAGTTTCATTTGTTTGATTATCATCATTATCACAAGCATATAGATTTAAAGATAATATTATTAATAATAAAATTTTAATAATCCTATTTTTCATATTAACCTACTTTATAAAACTAATTCTTTTAAGAAATGGTAGTTCTCTAGCTTGATTACTAACTACATAAATAATACCAACTAATGAATATACTATTAATAATAATTCAAAAAAGTAAGCAATAAATGATAATGCTGGCATAAATGATGCTGTAATAGAATCAATCATATAAAGAATAGCTTCATATATGAATAAATTCAATCCTTGTTTAGCATTAAATACTACATATTTATTTTTCTTTTCCATAAAGAATGGTATTAAAGAAAGTATAGACATATAAGCTAAAATACTCATTACTTTTCCAGATTTTATTTCTTCTTGGGTAAATTCTTTAGTATGATCTTCAAAATCTATTTTATAGTCTTGATTATTTTGATTACCATTATTGTTATTATCTTCTTCTCTCATAAACTCACCTGTTTTCTTCCTATAAATATATTATATAAATTATGATTATTTTAAGCAACTATATACTTTAGTAAAAATAATACTGCAAAAATAAATATTATTGGTGAAACATCTTTAGTTTTTTTACTAATTAATGATACTAAGGCATATGTAATAAATCCAAATTCAATACCATTAGTAATAGAATATGCAAATGGCATAACTACTATTGTAAAGAATGATGGAACTGCTACATTTAAATCTTTCCAATCAATTTCACTAACACTTTCAATCATAGACATACCAATTAATATTAATACTGGTGCTATTGCAGCCATTGGTACACAAGCTATAATTGGTGAAAAGAATAATGATAGTCCAAATAAACAAGCAACTGTTAATGATGTAAGACCAGTTCTACCACCAGCCTCTATTCCTACACTACTTTCTAAATAAGTTGTTGTGTTAGCAGTACCAAATATTGAACCAATAATAGTACCGCAAGAATCTGCTATCATAGCTCTTTCTAATTTCTTTGGTAAATTACCATTTTTATCTATTTTAAACAATCCTGCTTTTTTACCAGTACCAATAAATACACCTACTGAATCAAATAAATCAGAAATACACATTGTAAATATTGTCATTAAAGCAACCATTAATCCAGTTTTAACACTAAATAAACCTACAAAATCTATTTTCATAAATGTTGGTGCTATTGAAGGTAAAAAAGTATAATTTGAAAAATCAGGAAGTGAAGTTACTCCAAGAGGTATACCAATAATTGTTGTAATAAGTATTCCTTTTAAATATGCTCCTTTACTCTTTCTAAGCAATAAAATAATTGTAATAATAAGTCCAATTATTGCAAGTAAAACACTATGTTCTTTAACATTAGCAATCTGTGGAATTACATTTTGTGCAAAACCTCCAACTACACTATCTGCTCCAAAAGTAATAATCCCTGCATTAATTAAACCAACATATGTAATAAATAAACCAATACCTACTGTAATAGCATTTTGCATAAACATAGGTATTGCGGTTACTATTTTCTTTCTTAAACTTGTGATAGTTACTAAAAAGTTTAATATACCACTTATATATACAATAGCTAAAGATTGTCCCCAAGTAAATCCCATACTTCCACATAATGTATAAGTAAATAGACTTCCAAGCCCAATTCCTGTACTAAGGGCATATGGAACATTAGCATAAAACGCCATAACTAAAGTTGCTATTATACTAGCAATAATAGTAGCAGCATAAACTGCATTATAATCCATTCCTGTTTGAGATAAAACTGTTGGATTTAAAAATATAATATAAGACATAGACATAAATGTAGTAATACCTGCAAGTATCTCTGTTCTTATATTTGTTTTATTTTCTTCTAATTTAAATCTTCTCTCAAATATATTTTTCACACTATCACAACCTATCATAATCATTATATCAAAAAAATAAAAAGGTGAAAATCATTTTCACCTTTTTATTAATCTTGTCTTGTATCCAATACTTCCAAAACATCTAAAATATTATTATAATCAACTTCATCTTCTTTTCCATATAAAGTAATTTCATAATAATAGTCATCATATGCATGTATATAAGCAAGTATTCCTAGATTTCCTTCATTTCTTAAATCAAACATTACATATTCTTCATCATTATGTTTTAAAACTTGCATATTATCTATCTTATTTCCTTGTGATTTAAGTCTTGCTTCTAAATTTTTAAAGTCATCAAAAGCGTCATCAAAATTTTTAGAATCTAATAATAGAATATATGCTCCCCAATTGTTTTGATAATTAAATAAATGTAAAGTATCATCATTAGAGTTACTATCAAAATCTATATTATAACCACTTTTTCTTATATATCTTTTTCCTTTATATTCAAAGGTTGTTTCTGTTGGTTCTACATAATTAATTGGTAAATCATTAGTATATTTTTTTGGTTTAGGTTCTTCAGGTTTCTTTTTATTTAATAATAATCCAAAACCTAATAGTGCTAAAGAAGCAACTAACAAAACACTTACTATTATAATAATTATCTTCCTCATATTGCCTCCCATTAACATAGTAAATTATGTACTAAAATCATATTTTCACCAACATAGTAATTATGATTATCTTCTACTGTTAAATTATATACTTTATTAGGATTTAGTTTATGTGTTAATTCATCTACTTTATGGAATGTTCCATCTGCAAATCTTACCATATCTCCATCTTCTAAGTATCTAACAGCTTTCCATTCTTCTTTGCCATCTTTGCTCTTAATATAGAAATGATGTCCTTCTGTAACATTAATTACATCTCCATTTATTTTTAAAGTATATATTTCTTCAACAACATTAGTACGAACTGAAGTACCTAATACTCTCTTATATTCATTTTGTTTCGTTTCTTCATTAAATGTAAGAACATATTCACCTATTTCAATTTTATCTATATCTTTATATCCATTCTTTGTATAGACTTTTGTTCCTGCAAAGAAACAGTTAGATGGGCCACTACATCCACCATGACATTGACACCATGTTCCACAACAACATGTACCATAATCACAGCAGTTTCCACCGCCTCCGCCGCTGCTTCCGCCGCCGCCGCTTCCGCCGCCACTACTATCCTTCTCCCAGTTAACATATAAAGTTACTGTACAATCTCCGTATCTTGCATCACAGAATTTATTTGCTGTTGTATCTGTTCCAGCATTTGCATATTCCGTAGCATGATTATAGCAGTTTCCATTTCCACTTGTTCCTGTACACCATTCACTACTACCCTTACCATGATATCCAGATTTTTTAATATTGATATATCCTGAATTGTTATAGTTAGGTAAATCAATAGTGGAACCATAATTCCATGAACGATAGTTTTGATTAGAAGAATAGAATCTAACTAAATTTTCACCAGAATTCATATGAACATCTGTAGAAGTTGTACTTCCCCAACTACCACCATTTTTATGGAATTGTATATTAATGTGATTAATTGAACAATCGCTACTTGTACTACCTGCATTAACCGTATGTGCATCATGATGATATCCAGTATCACAAGATGTTGTACATTGTGCATCTGCTGAATTAACTCTCATATTTGCTGGGCAACTAATCTTACATGCTGATTTTGCACTTGATCCTTCTCCATCAGTATCATATCCAGTTGGACATTGTGTACATGATGCATTTGCACTTCCTGTACTATACCAACCTTTTGGACAATTAGTACATACACCATCTTTTAAATATTTACCTGCTCCACAAGCTGTCCATTTAGCATATAAGTCAAATGTTCCATTCTTTGTAGTTGTTAATGTTGATACTGATGCTTGATTAGCATATGCAACACTTCCAGTTGAACTTGTAGCCCATCCATCAAATTGATGACCTGTTTTTGTAAATGCAACTGCACTTAATGTTGATGATGTTCCATATGTATGAGTTGAATTAGTCATACTTCCACCAGAATTTCCATTTCCATTATAATGAACATAATATGTATTGCCTACACATACTGTACTTGTACTTCCAGCATTAACCGTATGTTCCTCGTGATTATATCCAGCATCACAATTTGCACATTGAGCATCTGCTGTCTTAACTAATTTATCAGCTTGACAAGTTATTCTACATGCTGTTTTAACACTTGAACCCTCACCTGCTGTTGTATATCCTGTTGGACAATTTGTACATGATGCATTTGCGCTTCCTGTACTATAAGTATTTTTTGGACAATTTACGCATCTATTATTATATAAATATTTTCCAGCACCACATGGTGTCCATGAAGCTGTTGCTGTAATATTATTCTTTATATCTTCTTTTACTCCAGCAACTATTTTACTGTTTTCATCTATTATAGTTAAATCTATATATTTATAACCATTAAATCTATTACCTGTTTTAGTTGGTACAGTTAATCCAGCTGCTTTTTTTAAGCATAATGAATCATCAAACCATCCATAACCATATTTATAATATAGTGATTTAGTCATACCACCTGAACCACCTGCATTAGCAAATGATACTTGGTAGCATTTATTATTAGTACCAAAATCTATAAAGCAACTAATATCACTATGGACATTACTTATTGTTACAGTCTTTCCACTTTGACTAAATGTTGCTCCTTTTGATTCAACTGTTGTTTTACAATTGCTAACATCTACTCCTTGATTAGAATCATATGTAAGATTGAATACACAACTTCCACCTTCTTGTACATGTTCGCATCCACCTACTACTGTTCCAAGAGATTGATCTGATGAACCTATTTTTACTACATATCCATCTGAGAAAACCCATGGATTTGTTTTAGTACCAGCACCTTTAATTTTTACTTCTGCTCTAACAAACTCAGTAACTCTTACGCCTGATGTTGCTGATGCTGAAGATGGCACTACTTTAACATTAAGAACTCTATAATCTGATGATGGGTTTGCAATCCAATATTCTATTCCTGGTGCTAACCAAGATGTTGCTCCATTAGCAGTAATAATATATTCTCTTTCATTTAAAAAACCACCTGTTTTAAAACCTGTATGAACAGTTGCTTTATTTGAAGAATTAATCCAATATGGTAAATCTCCAGTTAATTTAATATATCTTGAATAATCAGGATAATCATAGATAAATTTATTTGCTATATCAACACCTTTTTCATATGTAGCACTTGCAAATACTACGCTCGGTATTAATAATAAACCAATTATTAAATAGAATATTTTTTTCATATCATCACACCTTATTCTAAAATCATTTTATCAAACTAAATAAAAAAAATAAAGTTTAAACTTTATTTTAATATTCTAAATGTATATATGACCCCAACCATTTTTCGAATTCATTAGCATCTTGATACTTAGGTAAATCCTCATCACTTTCAGCATCTAAATATGCTATTATTTTACCATTTTTTATTATTACAATTGATGGTGCATATTTAACAGTATCATATATAAATGTTTTTTTCATTTCAGCTACAGGTAATCCATAAAAACTTAAATTATATTTATCCATAACTTCTTTAAATATATCATCACAAGGTATTTTGAAATTACAATAACTATTATATGTAAATACTACATAAGATTTTGCATTAATTTTTTTAAATTCATCTGCGTTAATTTTTATAATTTCACTTTTTCCATAAAACTCTTTATCTAAATATATTTTAGAATCATCTTCTTTTTGCTTTTCGCAACTACAAAGTATAAATATAGAAAATATAACAACAAGTATTGTTAATATTTTCTTCATTATTTAACCTCCGTAAGTGAATCAAAATCTATATCATGATAAGTAATTTTCCAAAAATCATATTTTCCATCTTTATTTTTAACTTCTACATTATTTTTACCACTATAGTTCCAATATCCACCGGTATTATATATTTTAGTTTCATCCCATCCAAGACTAACTAAAACATTTTTCATCATACCAGCATATCCTCCACCACCGCACATTAAGAATATAACTTTATCTTTAGGGAAATAATATTCTAAAATAGCAAGTGATTCAACATAATTTGCTTCATATTTTCCACTTTCTGTTGTTTTAAATAATGTTTTTCCTGTATATGTATTACCTACTGGTTCAGGTAAACCTGTTACTTTAATAATATATGGAAGAGGAACAACTTCAAATCCTTTTACAAATCCAGAAAGATATGAGTCTCCACCAATAGCTTCATAATTGCCTGGATCTTTAAGCATTCTAACATCTCTATAAACACTATCACTTCTATTTAAATATTTATCAATATTTTCTTCATTAATATTTTTATCAATTCCTAACATACCTCTTTCTCCACCAGTTACTTCAGGTAAAGGTAATGCTTCTAATTCATTAGTATTTGTATTTGTTTTTATAACTAATAAAACTGCTAAGATAATTACTACTATAGAAAGAACTATTGTTATATAGTTAAAACTATTATCATTTTTTACTTTTTTCATCTTTATCATCTCCAAAAATATTATATCATATTTTTTTCTTTTTTAAATATCACTTATGCTATAATGTAAACATGAATAAGTTAAATCAAAATACAAATTTATTAAAATTAATAGCTATATCAGTTATGTTAATAGATCATATAGGAATGGTATTTTTTCCAAATATTCCTATTCTTAGATGTATTGGTAGAATAGCTTTTCCATTGTTTTTCTATTGTACATTTTTTGGTTATTTCAAAACTAAAAATTTAAAAAAATATATTTTTAGATTATTTATTCTTGCTTTAATAA
>OCVV011107420.1_pt1 | contig 46274 bp, 41 predicted proteins | sample 1539721 | NCBI WGS metagenome assembly OCVV01 (sample SAMN02144230, study PRJEB22623) | gut metagenome | biome: sheep rumen | host: Ovis aries | place: New Zealand | reverse complement strand
AGAAATATTTATAAAAATAAATAAAAATCTTTTTAATAAAGATATATCTATAATTAAAGATATATTAATTAAATTAGATAAATTAAATGTTAAAGGAATATTTTTTTATGATTTAGCTATTTTGCAACTAGTAAAAGAATTAAATTTAAATATAGATCTTATTTGGAGTCAAACTCATATGGTAAATAATTATAAAACTTGTAATTATTATTATAGCAAAGGAGTTAAATATGCTTTATTAGGCAAAGAACTTACGCTTAATGAGATAAAAGAAATAATAAAATTAAGTAAAATTAATTGTATGGTAGAAGTTATTAGTAAACCAAGTGTTGCAGTGTCACATAGAAGGTTAATTACTAATTATTTTCAAGCTTTAGGAAAAAATAGTACTGATAAATTACAAGTTATGGAAAAAATTAGTAATTTAAAATTTAATTTAATTGAAAATAATAATGATACAAGTTTCTTTTTAGATACTATTACTAATGGTACGAGTATCATTAAAGATTTGTATGTAGTTAATTGCCCATATATAATTATTAGAGAGTATGGAATAGGTAATTTTAGAGAGCTTATTTCTGATACCATGAAATATATAAGTAATGGTTGTATTGATAATTGTTATATAAAAAAATATGAAAAGTTAGGAGATAGTACTAATTTCTTTTTTAAGAAAACTATTTATAAGGTGAAGTGAATGACTAAGAAAATAGAATTATTGTCTCCAGCTGGAGATTTAGAAAGATTAAAGGTAACATTGCTATATGGAGCTGATGCAGTATATATTGGTGGGAAAAAATATAGTTTAAGAGCAAATTCCACTAATTTTAGTATTGATGAGATTAGACAAGGCTGTGATTTTGCTCATAAGTTAGGGAAAAAAGTTCATTTAACTTTAAATATTGTCTTTCATAATGAAGATATGGAAGGTGTAGAGGAATATATTAAAGAAGTAGTGGAAGCAGGAATTGATGCTTTTATTGTTAGTGATCCGTTTATAATTTCTTATATTAAAAAAAATTATCCTAACGTAGAAGTACATTTATCTACTCAAAATTCTACAACTAACTACAAAGCAATTGAATTCTTTGAGAATGAGGGAATTGATAGGGTAGTACTTGCTAGAGAATTATTTAAAGATGAGATATCTTATATTATTAAAAATACAAATGTTGCTATAGAAGTATTTATTCATGGAGCTATGTGCACATGTTTTAGTGGTAGGTGTGCCCTTTCTAATTATGTAACTAATAGAGATGCTAATCGTGGTGGATGTGCTCAAGTTTGTCGTTTTGCTTTTAATGTAGAAAACGAAAAAGATTTTACCATGGCTACAAAAGATATGAATATGTCCCACTACATTGGAACTTTAATAGATATGGGAGTTACTAGTATGAAAGTAGAGGGTCGAATGCGGTCTTTATATTATCTAGCTACTGTTATTGGTACATATCGAAATATTATTGATGATTATTATAATAAAACATTAACTGAAGATAAAATGCAAATATATGAAGAACGATTAAGTAGAGTTGCTAATAGAGAAACAAGTACACATTATTTCTTGAAAGAAGCTGACTACACTGATCAGTATTATACGGGACGAGTAGAAGTATCAAATCAAGATTATTTAGGACAAGTAATCAGTTATGATAAAGAAAAAAGACTACTTAAATTTATTGAAAGAAATTATTTTGAAGTTGGAGACATAATAGAAGTATTTACACCATCAGGAAATCATTTAAAATTTTCTTTAGAAAAGCTATATGATGATCAAATGAATAGTATACCAGTAGCAAGACACCCAGATAACATCTATTATTTAGAATTAAATACTCTAATTGATATAGAAGAGTATTCTATGATAAAAATTATTTCGAGGAGGAAAGATAATGAATAATATTACTATTTTTAAGAGCAATTTTTTGAACAAAGAGAGTACACTAAGTGAATTTGCTACTAGTAGTAGTAAAGCGATTAGATTAATAAATGAAGATATCAGCAATGAAATTAGACCACCATTCTTTCATGATATAGATAGGATTATTTATTCATTAAGCTATACTAGATATTTAGATAAAACACAAGTGTTTACTGATAGTGGTAATGATAATATAAGTAAAAGAATAACTCATGTTCAGTTTGTTAGTAAAGTAGCAAGAACGATAGGTAGAGCTCTTAATTTAAATGAAGATTTGATTGAAGCAATTGCCTTGGGTCATGATATTGGACATACACCATTAGGACACTCCGGAGAAGCTATGTTAAATGAAATATCTCTAAGAGAACTTGGAGAATACTTTGCACATAATATTGAAAGTGTAAGAGACTTAATGTTTATAGAAAACAATGGAGAAGGGCTTAACTTAACTATTCAAGTATATGATGGTATTATGTGTCACAATGGTGAAATATTAGAACCAATTTATAGACCCCAAGAAAAAGATATCGAAGAATTTTTAAGAGAATATAATTTAGCCTATAAAGATCTTCAAGCATCAAAAAAATTTCGACCAATGACATTAGAAGGATGTGTCGTAAGAATTAGTGATATTATTGGTTATATCGGTAGGGATATTGAAGATGCTATAATGATAGGTTTAATTAAAAGAGAAGATATTCCAAAAACTATTTCTTCTGTATTAGGTTCTACGAACAGAGAAATTATTAATAATATAATTATGGATATTATCAACAATAGTTTAAATAAACCATATATTAAACTAAGTGAAAAAGTTTTTAAAGCTATATTTGAATTAAAAAGATTTAATTATGAACATATATATAAATATAGTTTAACAGAGAAAAAAAGAGCTTATTATAAAGAAGGTATGAATAGATTATTTAAAAATTATCTTACTGATATTAAAAACAATAATAAAAATAGTGAGATATATACAGTATTTTTAAACAATCAATGTTCTAAATATAATAAGAATACAAGTGAAAAAAGAAAAGTCATAGATTTTATTGCTGGTATGACGGATGATTATTTTATAAAAAAAATAGATAATCTATAACTTCTATTTTCTCTATCTTTTAGTTGTAATTTTCTTACATTTGTGGTATAATTAGAAGAAATTTTGAGGGTGAATATTTTGAATTTAAGTACTAAAGATAGAATAAAAAAGTATAGGCAAACAAAGGATTCAAGACTAAGACATGAAATAATTAAAGAAAATATGAATTTAGTTTTTTTGGTTGTTTGTAAATATGGCTATGCAAAATCTACAGGAATTAGTGAAGATGAATTAGAAAGTTATGGCTATGAAGGATTAATTTATGCTATTGATCATTTTGATATAAATAGTAATAATGCCTTTAATTTCTATGCTATTAAATGTATTAAAGGTTATATATTAAATGGTATTCAAGAAATACAATTTGGTAAGACTATACATTCATACTTTAAAATACTAGAAGCTATAAATATAATTGAAGAACAAAATGAAAGTTTAATATCTGAAGAATTAGAGCTTGTAGATAAAGTAGTATCATATTTAGTTTGGAATAAGATATTTAAAATTGGTGATATTAATTATTTAAGAAGAATAATTTTATCTATCGCTTTTGGAAATCTTAGTATAGAAGATACTAAGGAATCAGGAAAAAATTTATTAGAACAATTCAGTGATTATAATAATGAAGAAGAAATAATAAGCAGATTAGATGATTATACAATGTTAGAAAAACTAACAAAAGTGGCAGATAGTTTATCTGGGAATGAAGCAATTATTTTAAAAATGCGATGGGGTCTATATGATGGTATTCCAAAAACTTATCAAGAAATTGGAAATTTTTTTGGAGTATCAAGACAAAGAATTTTTCAAATAATGAAAGAGTTAATGAAATACTTAGAAAGTTCTAATAAATTTAATCAAATTAAGCATAGTTATGAATTAGGAAATAGTATTAAATCTTAATATGATTATAAAAAATCTTGCTATTTTCTTTTTAATATGATATATTGTTGCAAGTTAAGTTTATACTTAGCTCTCATAAAATATAATAAAAATAATTGAGGTGAATAATAAAATGGGAAATAAAAATACTGTGTATTTAACTCAACAGGGTTTAGATAGTTTAAAACAAGAATTAGATAATTTAATTAATGTTAGACGTCCTGAAAATGTTAAAGCTATTAAAGAAGCACGTTCATTAGGAGATTTATCAGAAAATGCTGAATATGATGCAGCTAGAAATGAGCAAGCAGAAATTGAAGGAAGAATTAAGCAAATTGAAAAGATGCTTGAAAATGTTTCAATAATTTCTGATGCTGGAACTGATAAAGTAAATATTGGAAATACTGTTTCAATTAAATATGTAGATGATGACGAAGAAGATGAATATAAAATTGTCGGAAGTCAAGAAGCAGATCCTTTTGAAAGTAAAATTTCTAATGAGAGTCCAATTGCACAGGCTTTATTCAATCATAAAGTAGGAGATCTTGTTACAGTAGAAAGCCCTAATGGAAATTATCAAGTAGAAATAATTGATATAAAATAGATAATTATTTAAAATAGTTATCTATTTTTTGTTATAATATCTTTTATGGTGATTCTATGTTAGAAAAAATAAAAAAAACAAATGATATTAAAAAATTAAATAATCAAGAAAAGAAAGAATTATCTAAAGAAATTAGAGAATATATTATTGATGTTACATCAAAAAATGGTGGACATTTAGCCTCAAATCTTGGGAGTATAGAGTTAACAATAGCACTTGAAAGTGTTTTTGATCCAAATAAAGATAAAATTATTTGGGATGTTGGACATCAATGTTATACACACAAAATATTAAATGGACGAAAAGACTCATTTAAAACAATAAGAAAATTTAGAGGTATTTCTGGTTTTCCAAAAACTAAAGAAAGCAAAACAGATACTTTTAATACTGGACACTCAAGCACCTCAATTAGTGCTGCTATGGGTTTTGCAACCGCCAGAGATTTACAACATAAAAATTACAATGTTATAGCTGTTATTGGAGATGGAGCCTTAACTGGTGGAATGGCAATGGAAGCCTTAAATCATGTTGGTAGTACGAATACCAAGATGATAGTTATATTAAATGATAATGAAATGAGTATTTCGAAAAATATAGGAGGTATCAATAAACTTCTTACTCACCTTCGAGCTAAAAAGAATTATTCTAAATCTAATATTGTAGGTAAAAGTATTATTTCTAATATTCCAATAGTTGGAAAAAGCATAGTTTCTTGTATTAGAAAAATAAAAAGTAGTATCAAACAATTAATTGTACCTGGAATGTATTTTGAAGAAATTGGTTTTAGATATTTGGGTCCAGTTGATGGTCACAATATTGAAATAATGGAAGACTTATTTTCCAAAGCTAAAGAATTAGATGGACCAACATTAATTCATGTACTTACTAAAAAAGGTAAAGGTTATAAATATGCAGAAGAAAATCCTATGAAGTTTCATGGAATAAGTCCATTTAATAAAGAAACAGGAGAATTAATAAAAAAAAGTAAGCTTTCATATTCTAAAGTCTTTGGAAATAAATTAATTGAACTTGCTAAAAAAAACAAAAAGATAGTAGCAATTACCGCTGCTATGAAAGATGGTACAGGTCTCAGTAAGTTTTCTGAAATTTATCCCAATAGGTTTTTTGATGTAGGTATTGCAGAAGGACATGCTATTACGTTTGCTTCAGGACTTGCTAGTGCTGGAATGAAGCCAGTTGTTTCAATTTATTCCTCATTTTATCAAAGATGTTATGATCAAGTAATACATGACGTTTGTCTGCAAAACTTAGGTGTTGTAATGTGTGTAGATAGGGCGGGCCTTGTTGGAGCAGATGGCGATACCCATCAAGGTTTGTATGATATGTCATTTATGCGAACTGTTCCTAATTTAATTATTATGTGTCCTAGAAACTACAAAGAACTAGAAGATATGTTAGAATTAGCTATCAAACTAAATAAACCAGTACTTCTTAGATATCCTAGAGGAGAAGAAAAGAAAGATAACTATCAAGTTTTAAAAATAAATATTGGTAAAGGTCAATTACTTGAATCAGGAAACGATTTAACAATTATTACCATTGGTAAAACATGCTCTACAGGTATATACATTTTAAATAAATTAAAAACTATTTCCAAAACAGCAGATCTTATTAATTGTCGTTTTTTAAAACCACTAGATACTAGCCTAATAATTAATAGTTTAAGAAAAACAAAAAAAGCCATTGTAATAGAAGATGGTACTATAATTAATGGACTATCTACTGCCATAAAAGAATTAATTGTTGATAATAATTTAAATATAAAATTAAATTGTTATGCTTATCCAGATAAATTTATTGAACATGGAGATATAAAATCCTTAGAAAGAAAATATAAATTAGATGGAGAATCTATTTATGAAGATATTATTAATAATAATTTTTTGAACTAATAGTTAGTTCATTTTTTTATTTAAATTTTATTTAATTTGGTTTATACTTATATTAATAATAGGAGAGATAATTATGATTATAAGAAAACCATATGCTTTTTTAATTAAAAACTTTAGAAAGATACATATAGTTTTATTAATACTAAGTTTATTTGTAGCTTATAAGTTAATTAATGTTAATTCTTTTGTATATGAATTTATGAAACTTGGTACATATGACTCATATAATAATCCAATTACTAAACATATTACAATTTTGCTACAAGTAGCTATTATTTTTCTTTTTGTTGGAAGTGGTGCTTTAATCTTACTACTTAGATACAAAAAAAAGCCTTGGAAAATATACTTGGTTCCATTTATTGAATATTTAGCTTTATTTTTTGTACTAAATATGATTAAAAGTTTTTTTAATGGATATACAACTTCAGTAGAAACAACAGATCTTAGATTATCAAGAGACTTATTAACAATATTTATAATTGTACAACTAGCATCGATAGGTATATTTATAATGAGAGTTTTTCAACTTGATATTAAGAAATTTAATTTTAATAGTGATGAAGAATTCTTAGAATTAAGTGAAAAAGACCGAGAAGAAATTGAAATTAGGTTGGATGTTGATAGTAATAGTATTAAGCGTACATATAGAAAATTATTTAGAAATATTGGTTATGTATATGCAGAACATAAGATAATTTGTAATTTTATAATCAGTATTTTATTTGTTGTAATAGTATTTAGCATATATAAATTTATTTTTATAACAAATAAAATTTATAAAGAAGGGCAAAATTATAATGCTAATGGTTATACTATGAAAATAAATAAGGCATATTTTACTGATAAAGATAGTAGTGGAAATATCATAACTAAAGATAAAGATTTTATTATAGTTGATGTAACAATTACAAATAATATTGAAAGAAGAAAACTTAATTTGGATAATTTTCATTTAAAAAATGGTACATCTGATTTTATAACAACAGCACAAACTTATGCTGATGAATTTAGTGATTTAGGAAAATGTATTGATACTAATGAAGAGTTGAGAAGAGGACAAACTATTGATACAATTATTATCTTTAAAGTTGATAAAATAAATAAAAATGAAAATTATGTTTTGTATTACCAAGAAAATGAAAATAATAATAAATTGAGAAAAATAAAATTAAATATTGATGATGTTTCAAAATTAAAAAAAGCAAAGCATTTTAATTTGGGAGATACTTTAAAATTAAAATCTTATAATGTAGATGAAGATTTATCATTTGATAGTTATGAAATATTGAATACTACAAATTATTATATTAGAAGTTGTTCGACTACAATGTGTGATAGAATAGAAAAAGAATATACAGCTCCTCCTGGAAATAATATACTAGAAATTGATTTTGGATCAGATGACTTTGAAGTAAAAGACGTTATTAAATTATTAGAAGAACATGGGAAAATTATATATAATGATAGTGATGATATAGAACAAGAAATAAATATTACTGATGCTATAAAGCAAAATTATTATGGAAAAAAATTATATTTATTAATACCAAACTCAATAACAGATGATACAAAATTTAAATTTAAAATTATTTATCGAAATAATCAATATTTTTATAACTTTATTAGTTAAATATTTTAATAGTAGTTAATTGACAATTTAAGGAAGTATGATAAAATTGTTTATAAGGGTAGGAAGAAGATAGTGGAATTTTGATATTTATTATTTGGGAGGAAGAAAATGAATGAAAAGAAAAAGAATTATGGAACTATTAAGTTGATTATTTCTATAGTTATTATATGCTTATTTATATGGTTCTTAATTATTTCACCTAAGATGACTTTTAATTCTAACGAAAATAAGATGAGAGAGGCTGCTAAAAGATATTTTGAATTAAATAGTTCTGAGTTACCTACTGGTAAAAGGGTAAAGACAATTACTCTTACGGAGTTATATTCTAAAAAATATCTTGATAGTGATTTTTATGCCCCATATAGTAATAATTTATGTAATCAAACAGATAGTTGGGTTAAGGTTAGAAAACAAGATAATGGTAGTTATGAGTATTTAGTTTATTTGAATTGTGGTGTACTTCAGTCAAATATTGATCATAAAGGTCCAGAAATTAAGTTAAATGGTGATAGTAAAATTACTATAGAGGAAGGAAATAAGTACACTGAGAAAGGCATAAAAAGTGTAACAGATAATAATGATGGAAAATTAAGTGTAAAAGATGTTGAAATAAAAGGAACAGTTGATACTAGTAAGGTTGGTACTTATACTATTCAATATATTGCTTTTGATTCATTAAAAAATAAGACAGTAGTAAAACGAGTAGTCACTGTTGTTAAGAGTATTAGAAATGTTGTAAAAAAAGATTTAGGAAATTCAAAAAACTATGTAGGAAATCCAGAAAATAATTATGTTAGATTCTCTAATATGATGTTTAGGGTATATGGTTTAGATAGTGACAATAATGTTATATTGGTTGCTGCCGAAGATGTTGCAAATGTTAATTTTACTAAGATAGATAAATGGTTAAATGAGTATTATTATAATCATTTAACAGCAAAAGCTAAAAAAATGATAGTTAAAGCAAAATATTGTAATATGAATGTTACTGATTCAATACTAGATACTACAGAATGTAGTAGTTATACTAAAAAAATAAATGTTTATGTTCCAAGCATTGTTGAGGTAAATAAAGCACAGGCAGATATGAATTTTATGAAGCCATATACTATTTCTTGGGTAGCTAATGCTGGTGCAAAAAATACTGCATATGTTACTAGAGATAGATTTTATTATGAGGATGAAGGAAAGAGTTTTATTCCAGTTTCTAATACAGATAATTATGGAATTAGACCAATGATCACAATAAAAGGAAATTTAAATGTAATAAGTGGAGACGGAAAGATTAATAATCCATATTTATTTGATGATTCTTCAAAAGTAAAAGGTGGAGAAAATGTTAGTGCGTTATCAACAGGTGAATATGTTTCAATTAGTAATACATTATATAGAGTTATAGATAGTGATGATGGAGCAGTAAAAGTAATTGCTGATGATTCGATTGTAAATGAACTTGAACCTGTCGTTGTATCTTCATCCGTAACAAATGGTAAGATTACCTATAATCCTCAATCTAAAAAAAGCGTAGCCTATTTTATTAACAACAGAATTGGTGATTATGTGGATTCTAAATACTTTGAAAATCACACTATAATTGTTCCTATTTATAAAAAGGAATTTATCTATGGAGAAGAAACATCAACTAAAACATATAGAGCAAAGATATTTGCTCCAAATATGTATGAAATGTTTAGTGCTCAAACAAATTTATATGGACATTTATCTCATAGCTATTGGCTATTGAATAGTTCTAATGCAAGCATGAGAGCTGCAGTACTTACAGACATTGGTGTTCCATTAAATGAAAAATACCCACCATATATGAATTTTGGTATTAGAATATGTGCTTATTTAAAAGAAAGTGCTGTGGTAACAAGTGGTAGTGGAACTCATGATGATCCATATTTACTCAAATAAAATTTAGGGGGAAGTATGAGAAAAAAATATAAAAAAAAGTCTAAAATTAAAACACTGATTATTTTGGTATCATTACTCATTATTCTATTTTTAATTTTTCTTCTTATTCAAAATATGTTCATGTTTCGGGATGGACTTAGAAGTTTATCACATGTAAATGATATAAAAAAATCAATAAAAAATAATGATACTAAAGATTATTATACAACTGGTTGGCTTGATGTATATAATACAAGTTTAAATATGCCGGTATTCTACATGAGGCAATCTTTTGATGGAAGTACAAAAATAGAGAAATTTTCATGGTCATATAATGATGGTAAATTTCACAATATAATAATAATAAATGGACATAATATTATGAATTTAGGAATACCTAAAAAATCTAATAAAAACTTTAATCGATTTGAAGAATTAGTATCATTTTTATATCCTGATTTTGCTAGTAAACATAGATATATACAATATACAGTTGATGGCAAAGATTATATTTATAAGATTTTCTCTGTAGGTATACTAAATGGTTATAATATTGATACCCTTCCTACAAATGGTACTTCTCCTAAGAAAATGAGTAAAATAATAAAAATGTTTTATGACAATAGTATTTATGATTATGATATAAATGTAGATTCTTATGATGATATAATTGTTTTAAGTACTTGTACTAGAATTAATGGTAAGGATGGATTGTATGATGATATGGTAGTTGTAGGAAAAAAAGTTAAAAATCGATTAAGTATTAATTCAAAAATTAAAAAAACTACTAGATATAAAGCAATAGATAATGTTTTGAGAGGTGAAAATGATGAATCATAAAAGATTGAAGCTAGAAATTATAAGTAAGAAAATAGGGGGTATTTCTTTATTAGTTATTGTTTTATTTTGTTTAAGCTTTTATGCAATACGTAATACTTTTGCGGAAAATGAAAAAAAAGATTCTAAATCAGATAATACTACTTCAAATAGTAAGATCTGTATTGATGAAAGTACATTATTAGCGAAATATGGACCACAACTTACTGTAAATGAAAATGGAGAATATTTACTTTCTTTGGAATCAAATGTAGATGATACTGCTAAAAAAAATGCAAATAATAAAAGAAAATTTATAGTTGAAACAATAAATAATAAAGCACCTGCTGAAAAAATTGTTGTTAGTGGATCAGATAAGAGTCCTTATAATTTAGGTAAGTTAGATCCAATTCCTGTTAATATTTCCGTGAATGCTGAAAATCCGGTAGAGGAAAATCAAGTTATTGTTAAAATGCGAATTGATCCCTCAACAGCAGATGATGAGTGTGGAGCTAATGTAAAATTAACAGTCGTTGCTCACGCAGCACCACCTTCATACTCTCAAAGTATTTCATTTGAACCCGTTGATAGTACTTATACTCCTTCAAATTCTGAGCTTTTAGATTGTGAAAATAATTTCAATAATTTAAATGGTTTTAATAAAGAAATTTGTAAAGCAAAACTTGCTACTCAAGGAAATTATAAAGATAATAATACTAGTGCTTTAGATGGAAAAAATAATATAAAGGTATTTAAGTGTAATGCAAATACATTTATGAAGGAGAATGATATTACTAAAAGTGATGAAACATATTATGGCACACCTGGTAATCATGGATATTTATATGCAAATAAAGAATATAATTTAGATGGGACCTACACTTATAATGTAGATTCAAATTACGACGAAGGATCTAAATCATGGAAAAAAACTGAAAAGACTACTTGTAAAATTAAATGTGAAGAGGGTGTAAAAGTTGAATATGGTCCACCTATTGCTTCAAAAGCTGGATTATGTTTTGAATATAAAGTAAAAGTTACAAGTAGAGTTAGGTGTGCAACAATTAGTAAGCCTAATCCTCCAAAAACAAAATTTAATGTTTGTACTCCATCTGCACTTTGTGTTAGTAAAAATGGACAGACTTGGAAACAAGGAGGTCCAAATGAAGACTTTGAAAAATGTATAAACAAATGTGATGGTGGAAAATATACTGAATCATGCTCAAATAAATGCTATAAAAAAGTTTATGGCTCATCAACAACAATTAAAACTTCAGATTCTAAATCTAATGCTTCTTTAACAGGCAACTATACAACAAGTAAATTAAGCAATAAATCTCCATATGATGATTTAAAATGTCCAGAAAAAGAAAATGAGAGATATGGTGGATGTTATAAAAGAAGTGTAAATGGTACTATTTCATGGAGAAATCCTGGATATCGAACTTTAGCAAGATTTTATCAATTATCTAATAGTTGGATATGTAATAGGACATTTACTTCTGATCATTTAATTATTGATCCTGATGATTGTTATGGAATAAATTATCATGTTGATGATATTGGAATTCCACGTCACCATTTCAGAAGTGGATATGTATGTAGTGATGCTTGCTATTGGCTTGTAAATCAATGTGAAAAACCTTATTATTTAAATTATGGAGTTGCTGAGAAAGATTATGAAAAAAACCTTGAAGTATATAATAGTTTAAAATCACAATGTGAGTCTGCTACAAAGTGTACTACTTCGTCTGCAACATTTACAATTCAAGTAAATTACAATAAATCTAATTCTAAATCTGGTGAAGCTACTACAACTGAGGTTAAATTTCCATATGATAAAAAAGATACTGTCGCAAGTTGTAATAAAGGCGATGGAGAAGCTTCAACCAATACAACTAAGTGTGATAATAGTAATGGAAATATTGATCCAAATTCATTTGTTTCAAATTCAGGTAAAGATAATAATTTAAAAAACGGTTGTCATGTAACAGATAATGGTAGTTCATTGTTAGGATATGCAGGATGTTATTCATCTGATTCATGTCCAGAAAGCGATTATTATATGACAGAATGGACTATACCAGGAACTTGGTTGGGAAATAAAAATGGATTAAGTATTTCTTATTCTTCTAAAAAACCTGGTGTTGGCTGGAGATATCAAAAAAATAAATTCTGTACACCATTTGATTCTGGAAATGTTAATGAAGAATGGTGGAAAACATATTATGCTCATATTCTATCTAAAGGTGAAATTGATAAATATAATGAAAATCTTTGTGATAATGCTAAAATAGACTACGATTCTGAACAACAGAAAGATCCTACTGCTATAACTAATAGTGTAAAAGATTGGAATATTATTGCTGAGACTTCAAAATTTGGTTATTTTAATTGGAATATTCAAATTCAATGTTTTTATGCTCAATTTAAAGATGATACATGTGGTAAAAGTACTAATGCACGTGTTAGAACTGTTGATTTAAATAATTTATTCCCAGGTAGTAATGAAGATCCTACTAAAGGCTCTAGTTCTTCTGCAACTACAAAAGAAAGTGGAACGACAAGAAATATTGGATTTAATTGGACGTCTAAAGCTAATATAAAAAATACTTTAAGTGATGGTAAAAAAGAACAATTTACTTCTAATCCAGAAGAATACTTAAAGAATGTTCAAGAAAAAGGATATAGTATTTATAACGATGATAATTTAGATTATCAATTTACTATAACTCCTAGTGAATTAAGAAAAATTAAGAAAACATTATCCAATAGTGATAATAATTATACTAAATTTGATGGAACAACTAAGAAGGGTTCTGGTGGAGTTTCTAGATATACAAGTAATTTAATACATGGTTCAAGTGAACAATCATTAATTAAGGAAAAGGTTGTTCCTAGTGATTATGACTGTAACAATATGATAAATCATTCTAAAGGATGTCAATCAAATAATAATGGAGGTAATTAGAATATGAATAAAGGTATGTTAACTGTTGGTATAATTTTATTAAGTTTAATAGCTTTACTTTTAATTAACGTTTTAACTAATTTCTCTACTGGAAGTGAGCTTGATTATTATCTAGTCAAGGAAACTACTTCTGCAGCTATGACAGATGCTCAAGATTATGATTTTTTAAGAATTTGTGGAGTACCTAGAATAGATAAAGAAAAGTTCGTTGAGAGCTTTCTTTATCGTTTAGCTGACAATGTAGATACAACAAGAGGTTATACTGTTAGTTTTTATGATATAAATGAAGTACCTCCTAAGGTAAGTGTAAAAGTTGATTCTTTAACTACATTATCATTTAAAAGTAAAACTGCAGATGGAAAAGAAGAAAATCAAGCAGCCAATATTACTACAAGTTATGATGCTATATTAGAAGTTCCATATACTAAAAATATGACAGTAGCTACTTCTTTAGAAAATGGTTCAAAGTCTGTTTGTAATTTTGATAATTATGAAGTTGGTAATGATGTTTCATAAGATAAAAAGCATTTATTTTTAAGGAGGATAAAATGGGAAATTTAACTATAAGTTTAAAAAAATTTTTACAGAATAAGAATACAGTAACGGTTGTTGGAGCTATATTGGCAATTATAGTCTTATATGTTGCTTATACTATTAGAGTTAGAAGTTCAATTAATCCTGTATCTGTTCCTTATGCAACTGAAAAAATTTATTCTGGTACTCAAATAACAAATGATCAAGTTGGAACTGTTCAAGTTCCTCCTTCAATGTTAAATGATAACGTCATAAGAAATGCAAGCGACATTATTGATAAGTATGCCGCTGCTGATACTGTTATTCCAGAAGGAAGTTTGTTTTATAAAAGTGCAGTAGTAGAAAAAGAGCAATTACCTGATAATATTATTTTAGAATATCCAAAAGGCTATGTTCTATATAATTTATCTACTGATACTAATTCTACTTATGGTAACTCAGTTTACCCAGGCAACTATATTGATATTTATTTTAAAGCCGTCAATAAGATTGATGAAAATGCAACATCTCAGTTAGATGGTAAAGCTGATCAAATTATTTATGGCAAATTTATTTCTAATATTAAAGTATTAGCCGTAAGAGATAGTTCTGGTAAACCTGTTTTTCAAAATCTTGATGAAAATAGAACACCGGCAATGATTATATTTGCTGTTCCAGAAGAGTATTATATTTTACTTAAAAAAGCAGAGTATATGAGAAGTTTTGATACTTCATTAGTATTAGTTCCAACTAATAATAGTTTAAAAGATGAACCTAGTGATATAGAAATGAGTAGTGATGAACTAAAGAACTGGATAAATGATAATACTGTTTATACAGGTAATTAAAAAGAATAAAGGGATGTGAGTTTAATGAATGAAAACATTTTTGATAAATTAGATTTTGGTCCATTCCGTCCATTACTTGAAAATGATGATATAACAGATATATCTTATGATAATGGTGGTCAAATTTGGGTTCGTTCATTAACTCAGGGATCTATGAGGGTTGAGGTTGAAGGTGCAACACCAGAGTTTGTTGAAAAACTTGCATTTCAGTGTTCTAATGTTATGGGAACAACATTTAATAATGCTAAGCCGTTTTTAGATGCTGAATCATCTGAATTACGTTTAAACTTTGTACATCAGTCAATTGCAACAAATGGGATTGCTTTAGTTATTCGTAAAACTCCAGCTAAAATTAGATTAAATAAAGATAAATTAATTAAAGAAGATTATTTTACCCCAGCTATACATGATTTTTTAATAAAGTGTGTAGAAGGGCACTGTAATATTATGGTTGCAGGAGAAACTGGGTCTGGAAAAACTGAATTTGTTAAGTATTTAGCAGCACATACAAAAACTGAGGAAAAAATAATTACAATCGAGGATACTTTGGAATTACATCTAGATAAGATATTTCCTCAAAGAGATATAGTTGCAATGAAAACTAATAATGTAGCAAGTTATTCTGATGTTTTAGTTACTTGTATGCGTCAAAATCCTAAATGGATATTACTTTCTGAGGTTCGTTCAGCTGAGGCAGTATCTGCAGTTCGTAATTCTATTTCATCTGGACATAATATTTTATCTACAATACATGCTGATAAAGCTTCAGCTATTCCTTATCGTTTATATTCTTTAATGGAAACTGATTTGGATGTTAATCAATTTATAAATACTATATATCGTTATATTCAAATAGGAGTACATATTAAAGCATATTATAGTAAAAAATATGGTAATTTCCATCGTGAAGTTGATGAAGTTACTGAATTTTATGTAGATGATACTAATCAACCACAAACTCATACAATTTATCAAAAAGTAATGGATGAAACTATGATGTGTAAACCGAGTGATCATTTAATTGAATATCTAGATAATCAAAATATTGATGTTCATGATATAATTAAAGATTTACCAAAGGAAATGCCAATTGTTGAATATAAAGATGTTGATTTGAATTCTGAACAAATTAATGATATTAGTAAAGAAAATACTTCTGTAAAGAACAATGATCAAAATAATAATGCTATTTTATCTAAAAATATTCAACCTGGAGAAACTAATTTGCATGAGTCAATTAAAAATGGGTCTACACAACAGAACACTAGTCCATATATTGTTAATGATCAAGCTAGAAATGTACCTTCTATTCCAAATGGCGATGTTGTTATGGCGTCTAATCCTGTTATAACTTCTACAAATAATAATCCTGGCTTTACTCAAGATAATTTATCTATGTCGAAAAGACAAAGCCCTCAACAAGTAGTACCTCAAACTAATTTTCCTCAACAAATTAATAATCAACAATCTAGACCGCAAATTGTTCTTCCGACAGGCACTACATCTAACCAGTCTTTTATTCAATCTGATGCTTCTATTCAGGATGTTTCGTCAAAAAATATACTACATCAACCTGTAAATTTACCAGCTAACAGTGTGGTTAATGCTACTCCTGTTATTGCAAAACTTGGAGAATAGATTGGAGTTGATTATATGTATTTAGAAGAATTAATAATAATTATTGTATTTGTTTTAGGAATTTATTTATATCGGCATTATAATGGTAATAATGTTGGAAAATATGTTGTTGAACAGATACAAGGTGTATATGATAAGTTTTCTCCATATTCATTTAAAGTTGTTCGTGAAAAAACTAAGCAGTTAGGTCAAGAATATACTGTTAGACAATATACACTTCAAGTTACTTTATTTGCTGGATTTGCAGCCGTTGTATCATATTTATATTTTTATAACTTGATTATAAGTATTATTTATGCATTGATTGCTGTTTCGTTTGTTCCATACTTAGCTTATCTTCGTTGTAAAAGAGTTTATTCTGAATTTATTTTTGAACAAATTCAGGTATATACTTCTAATACTATTATGGAATTTGGAACTACTCAATCATTTGTAAAAGCTATTGAAGGCGTGGCTAATTCTGGTGTATTAGAGGATCCTGTACTAAGTGATGTTAGGCAAATGATTACAATGTGTTATGACAATGGTACAATTGATGATGCTCTTGAATATATGAGTAAATTATATCCATATTATATTGTAAAAAATATGCATCAATTATTTTTACAAATTACAAATGAAGGTGCACAAAATTCAGCCGATTCGCTAGAAAATATGCAACTTGATATAGATATGTTAGTTGAAAGTGTTTATCGTGATAGAATTGATAGAGCATCATTTCATAAAAGATTTCTACAATTTGGAATTGTTTTATATTTACTTGTCATGTTAGTTCAATATTTGCTTGGTCGTGAAACATATTTACTTTTATTAGAAAGATGGTATGTTCAAGTACTTATGCATGGTGTTTTAATTGTTAATACATTCTTCTTATTAAAAGGAGAGAAATATTATAATGAGAATGTAGGTGCTGAATAATGGAAATTTTAATTGTAGGTGCAATAATTATATATGTTTTAATTTATAATAATACTATTGATAAAGATAAATTTTTTGCTGATAATCAAAAATATTTAGAGGCATTAAAAGAAGATGATTATCAGTTCTTGGTCTATGCAAAATATGGTGAAGATGTTGATGTTGATCAATTATTTTCTAAGAGAATAACAAACTGTTTTATAACTTTTTTAATTGTATTAGCTTTTTCAATTTCAAGTGGAACTTCTGCTGAAATAATAAATTCTCAATTTTTCTTAAACCTTGTTTTTTCAATTGCTATTTCTGCTTTAGTATTTAAAATGCCATATTTTCAATTAAAAAGTTATTATAAAAGTCATTTACATGATATAGATATTATGTTGCCATATTACTTAAAAGGATTAGAAATTTTAATTCAACATTATACAGTACCTGTTGCAATTGGTAAAAGTATTAAAGATGCTCCAGATATTTTTAAACCTGGACTTAGAAGAATGATTGATAGAATTAATTCTGGTGATTCTTCAGTTGATCCGTATATGGAGTTTGCTAATACATATCCTGTTAGGGATTCTATGAGAATGATGAGATTATTATATAGACTTGGTATTGGTTCACAAGAAAGAAAACAAGAAAGATTAATGATGTTTTCTAGAAACGTTTCTTCACTTCAAAACAAGGCTCGTGAAACAAAATATAAAGAGAGACTTGATTATATGGAAAATCAAACAATGATTATGCTTGTTGTAACTGGTATTGGTGTTATGCTTGTAATTTTAATTTCAATGACGACAATAATTTAAATTTATTTTATAAAATATTGATAATATTTTGATTGTTTGATAAAATTAAAGATGAAAATAATGAAAGGATAGGTGATAAATATATGAAGGCAGCTATAGGTGAGTTAAACCTAACTGTTATTACATTACTTGCAATTGCGGCAATCATAGCTTTTTTTTGGATAATATACAATAATAATATTAAGCCAACAATTAATAGTCAATGGACAAACATTTCTACTTACAATGGTGATACTTACAATGGTGATTGATAGTTATACAAGTAAATTATAGGAGATAATTTATGAAAGAAGCGTATGGTGGTATTTTGAATATTTTCTTCATTGCTGTGTTTCTAGTTATAGTTTCTGGAATTCTTGCTTTTATTGTAACTTATACAAAAGCATTTAAAATGAAGAATATTGTTATTTCAACAGTAGAACAATATGAAGGATCAGGATGTACAAGTGATTCTTCATCTTGTTTTGCAAGAATTGAGGAAAGAGCTAAAAACATAAAATTTAGCCCTTCTGATACTTTAACATGTCCATCGACGATTACAAATAATTATAATTATACAAAAGTTGGTGGTTTATATTGTATTGGAGAGCCTGTTGAAAAAAATGTAGATGGTACAAGTAAGCATTATAATATTATTGTTAAAATAAATTTTTATTTTCCAATTTTAAGTAAATTTTTTGGATTTAATGTTTTCCAAGTTTCAGGAGATACGGAAAGTTTTGATTCATAGTTAGTAGGTGAAAATATATGAGTGATAGCCTTGGTGGAACAGTAATTATCGTTTTAATTGTTCTATTTATAACTATTGTTTCTGGTTACTTAGCATTTAATGTTAATTATACAAAAGCATTTAAAATGAAAAATAAAATAGTTGATACGTATGAAAAATATAAAGGTAATTGCGATGGTAATAGTGATTGTAATGATGAAATTGATGAATATGCTAAAGAAATTGGATACAATACTGACAGTTTTAATTGTGCAAATAAAACTACTGGCGATATTGCAACGAGTGGATCACGTGGAGATGAAGGAAAATATTGCTTTTTAATGTTTTATACTGATGAAAAATCTAATAATAATGTCATTGATGATAGTTGTGAAAATGGAAGAGTTTATTTTAAAATTATTACAAAAGCTGAGACTCCAAAGATTCCAATATTTTATTATTTCTTTAAAGATCTTGGCTATTTTACTGTTACTGGTAATACAAAATCATTTTGTTATAAAGGAGAATGAATCCAATGAATGTTATAATTTCTAATAAACAAAGTGAACAACTTTCTAATTTAGATATTGATATAATAAAAAGCATATCTGGTTTATATGATGCTTTTGAGATTGTTGAAATGTTTAAAAATTTCTTTTTCAATATGATGATTTTAGATGTAACAGCTTTAAAAAATAATAATGATATTAGATCATATGAAGTTTTAACTAAAGGAATAGATCCTGAAAGAATTATTTTTTTATTACCTGAGGGTAGTCAATTAACTACTCCTAATTTTTTATCTCATTTAATTTCATTAAAAATCTATAATTTTACAACTAATGTAAATGGTATTAAATATTTAATAAAAAAACGAAATACTTTAAAAGATGTTGAACAAATTATTAAAATTGCAAATATGAATGATTCAAATGATACTGGTGCTGCTATTACATCTATTGAAAATAAAAAAAGTAAAATTATGCATATTTTAGGCATAAAAAATGTTACTGAAGAAGCAGGAGCAACCACATTTACATATTTGTTAAAGAAAGAATTATCATTAATATATGGTAAAAATAATATAGTTGCTGTTGAAATTGGTAAAAATGATTTTGATTTATTTAATGAAAAAAATATGTTTTCTATTAGAGAAACAAATGTTAATAATTTTTTATTTAAATATACAGATACAAAAGTAATATTAGTTGATTTAAATAATTGTAAAGATGATAGTTTTTGTAATGATATAATTTATTTGATTGAGCCAAGTACGATTAAATTAAATAGTTTAGTTAGAAAAAATCGTTATATTTTTACTAAATTAGTTAATAAAAAAGTTGTATTAAATAAAAGCTTATTATTAAACAATGATATTTATGATTTTGAGAGTGAGGCTGGTATAAAGATATTTTATAATATGCCTCCACTTGATGAAAGAAAAAGAAATTCAATAATTCATGATTTTTTATCAAATTTAGGTTATTTTGTTGATGAACATGAAAATAATAATTCTTCAACTATTTTTGGTTTATTTAGAAGATAATTAATTGACAAATATAATAATTTAATTATATAATATTTTCATGAGATATTGTTAGTACAATATATTGGTTAGGAGTTGATTTATATGATAATACAGATGTTAGATGCACCATGTGCTGGTTTGCTCCCAGTAGTTAAAATTATTTATAGGTTGGTTAAAATCTTTCAATGGGGTATTCCAATTGCTTTAATTCTTTACGGAACAATTGATTTAGGTAAAGCTGTTATAGCTAGTGATGAAAAAGAAATTAAGTCTGCCCAAAGCAGATTAATTAAAAGATTTATTTATGCTGCCTTAGTTTTTCTTGTTGTTGCATTAGTAGAAGCTTTTATGAATTTAGTTGCTTCTGGTGATAGTGATGATTCTGATACATCTAGTTGGCAAGATTGTTGGAGTGCTGCAAGAGGTTAGTTTTCTTAAAAATAGTATTTATTACTATTTTTTTTGTGTTATAATTTTGTTATAATAAGTTTGGAGTGGTTTGATGAAAAAATTTATTTCATTAGTTTTTATTGTTATATTTAGTTTATTAGTATTAATTCCAAGTAATACTTATTCTCTAGATTTTAATAATAATTTTATTATACATAAATTAGATGATAATGTTACAGATTCTTATAACAAAAATCAAAATTGTAATGGTTTATTAGGAGATCCAAATGATGAGGATAGTGTTGCCTGGTTACTTCAAACTATTTTAAATTATTTAAGAGTTTTAGGACCAGTTTTAGTAGTTGTTCTTAGTAGTGTTGATTTTGCAAGAATTATTGTCAATGGTGATGACGAAAAATTTTCTAAAGCTAAGCAGACATTATTTAGAAGGTTAATTGTTGTAGCATTACTTTTTCTTGTTCCAACCATTGTAAGTGTTTTATTAAATATATTTGGTATTACTAGTAATCCAACATGTGGAATAATTTAATGAATAGAGGTGGTAGATTATGTATGAAAGCCAAATGGATGCTGTTGGTACAGGCTTGGATATTTTAAGACAAATTTCAAGTTCTTTTGATAAGGTTTTTTTTAACTTAATGAATATTATGTATCAGTTATTTTTTAATGTCGCTACAGCGGATATATTTGCTAATGATATGATTTTAAAGTTCTATGGTAGAATTCAAGTTATTATTGGTGTTTTTATGGTATTTCAATTAACAATGTCAATTTTAAAAGGAATTGTTAATCCAGATGAATTTTTTGATGATGGTAAAGGGAAAACTAATATTATTCAAAGAATTATTATTTCTCTGGTAATGCTTGCTTTAATAACTCCAATTAGTATTCCAGGAGCAAATAATGAATATGAAAAGCAAATAAATAACAATGGTATACTATTTGGTACACTTTATTCATTACAGCATAGAATTCTTTCTAATAATACGCTTGGCCGTCTTATTTTAGGTGTAGATAGTAATGATGCAACTTTTCTTGATTCTTCGTCAACTAGTGATGATGAAGATAGTGAGATAGCAAAAGCTTCAAATACTTTTACTTCTACAGTTGTAAAAACATTTTATAAAATTAATTTAATACCTAAAGAATCTAGACAAGATCCTGGTAATGGAAAAGATGATGCTTCACTTCCAAGTAATAGAGTTTGTCATGGAGATATAGATAGTGGAAATTATAAAGGCTTTTTAACAAATTACAAAAAAACTGATTCTGATTTTAATTTTATTATAGATTCAGTTAATAATACTTGTGATACGCCAGATGATTCTTTGTTTGGTAATGCTAGCAGAGCTTTTCAATCTATGTTTGGATCAGAGCATTACATGATTGCTTATACATATTTGTTAGGAGGAATTGTTGCTATTATATTTTCTTTAATATTATTATCTTTTTCTATTGATGTTGCTATGCGTTCAATTAAGCTTGCAATATTGAGATTAGTTGCTCCTATTCCGATAATTAGTTATATGAATCCAAAAAGTGGAGATAGTGGTGCTTTTAGTTCTTGGTCTAAGACATTAACTTCAACATATATAGATTTATTTTTAAGATTAGCTATTATTTATTTTGCTTTCTTTCTAATTGAAAGTTTAATAACTGGAGGTCTCGTTATTAATGTTTCTGATGGAGTAGTTGGTGGGCTTTCAATAATAATTATTTTTATAGCCATTTTTATATTTGCTTCTCAAGCACCTAAATTTATCCAAGAAGCTTTAGGTATAAAATCTGATAACTTTAGTTTATTTGGAGGCCTTGGTGCTGCTGTTGGAGTTCTTGGAACTGCTGCTGGAGCGGGTGCATTAGCTGGTGGTATCATAAAAGGCAATGCACATGGTATTGCTACGGCTATTAAAGAAAATAAGGAAAGAGATAAAGAATTGAAAAATGCTGGTGTACCTGGCGTGTTAAGACATGCTATGAATGCTGGCCGTGTTGTTACTTCTGCAATTGGTGGAGGTATGTCTTCTGCTTATGCTGGGGGCAAAGCTTTATCTAAAAAAGGTGGATTTAATGAGGTTATGAGTGCTACATCTGCTGCACAACAAAAAAGACAACCGTTTTCTACTGCACCTAGGCGAGCTGCAAATTCATTACTTTCTACAATTGGTTTAGATAACAAATCAAGATTTGATGATAGAATGAAAATGGCTGAAAAGAGATCCGAACAAGCAAGTAAAAAAGTAAAAGCTATTTCTTCTGCAAATGAATGGATAAAATCAGAGGCAAAGAAGAGAAAAGAGAGTATTAATGGTTATGATATAAATGGAAATTTGGTAGGTGGAAACTGGTCTGAAAATGATATTGAAACTGCAATTAGCAATGCAGATTCATCAGGTCGTACATCGTTAGGAACGGATGTATTCCATATTGATGAATTGAGAACAATGCAAAATGTAGTTCGACAAAAATCAAGAAATGATGTTTATGTTGAGGTGAAAAATCCTACATCTACATCTTCAGAAGCATACATTTATACCTCTGAATTAAATAATGCTGGTGTTGAGTTAGGGGGTTCTTATAAAGAATTTACAGATTCTAGTTATTCTTTAACAACCGAAGCCCATAGATATGAAAATGAACTAACTAGTATCAAGAGTGGAGACATGAGTATTGATGAATATGGAAATGCTGTTGAAAAGGGAACAAAAGGGTCTTTAAATGTGAAAAGAGTTAATGGAGGATCTTCTAAGTCTTAAGTAATAAAATGATGGAGTGTGATATATGTGTATAATAATTATTTAATACCTGCTAATACTAAAAGAGGTCAATTGATATTAGGAATTTTTAGACCATTTGATTTAGCTTTATTTGGAAGTGGAGTATTTATTACAATGATTTTGCTGGCCTTTTGTCCTTTAACCAGTACAGTTGTTACAGTATTAGTTTTATGTCCTGCCTTAATTTGTGCTTTTTTAGTTTTACCAGTACCATACTATCATAATATGATAGTTGTAATTAGTGAAGCTTATTGGTTCTTCACAAATAGGCAAACTTATAGATGGAAAGGGTGGTGCTATAGAAATGGCAAAACAAACAAACGTTAGTGGATTTACAGAGGATTGGTTACCTGTAAAAGCTATACAAAATAATATGATTTTTACAAGAAATGGCTTTAAAGTAACAGGAGTTAAAATTACTCCTAAAAATATATTTATTTTGGATCCTGATACACAAAATAATATACTAATTGGTTTAAGGAACTTCTATAATACAATAGACTATGAATTTTGGTTAGTTGTTGCCGATAGACCAGTTGATATTTCAGTTTATATGTCACAAATGCAATTATTATTAAATGAAACAACATCTCCTGCAATTAGAAAATTAATTTTACAGGATATTAATAAAGGAGAAAAGTTTATCAGTAATAATGTTGTTGATACTGAATATTATTTCTTGTTTAAATCAAAAGATTCAGATCTTTTACAAAAAAGAGTTAGACAAATGATTAATGGACTAGCAACTTGTGGAATGAATGCAAGCCTTGTTAGTAATTCAGATTTAAGATTGATACTTGAAAACTTCCTTAACGGAGGTAATACTACAGAGTTTGGAACGGTGATGCCAGTATGAGTATAGGTTTAAGAAGTGAATTAGCTCCTAAAGGTTTAGATTTTAGAAGAGATCCTAGTGGTTTCTTTATAAGTGATAAATATGCAACAATTTTAACTGTTGTATCTTACCCTAAATATATCTTTCCAGGTTATTTATCTACACTTACAAATATGTCTGGAATTAAAGTAGTTATTAAACATATTCCAGTTCCATTTCAAGAAATGGCAAAGATGTTAAATAAACAAGTGGCTGACTTAAAAGAAAGATATCAAAATGAAAGGGATCAAACTGTCAGAGAACGAATTAGGCAAGATGCTGAAAGCTTAGAATATTTTACTTCTATGCTTGCAGGTAGTCAGGCACGTATTTTTGATTTTCAGATGCACATTATGATTACTGCCGATACTAAAGAGGAACTAGAAGTAAAAAAATTAAATGTTCGAAATTATTTAGATTCAATGGAATTAAAAGCAGTGGCTTTGAGATTTGAACAAGAAAAAGTTTTAAAGTCAATAATTCCAGTATTCCCTGCACAAGATATTGAACAACGAATTGGAACTCCAATTCCATCAGTTACAATAAGTGCAATGTACCCATTTATTTTTGATAGTTTAAAGGATCCTGGCCTTTCTACATTACTTGGAGTAGATTTTTCTGGTGGTGTTATTTTATTTAATCAATTCTTGTATAAGATACGTAAAGAAAATAATAGAAATAATGCTAACATGATTATTCTTGGTACATCTGGTTCTGGAAAAAGTACTGCTGCTAAATTACTTTTAAGAACTCATATTAGAAATGGTTGTCAAATTGTTATAATAGATCCAGAAGATGAATTTAGAGAAATTACTAGAACTTTTGGAGGAGATACAGTTGATATTGGTAAAGGTGGAGAATTTGGATTAATTAATCCACTTGAAATAGTAATTGATGCAGATGAAGAAGAAATTAGGCAAGGACTTGGTTATACTGTTTTAACTAGAACTTTACAATTTTTAAAGGCTTTTATGAAATATTATGATCCATCTATTGAGGAATCTGTTCTTACTATGTTTTCTGAAGTTGTACAAGATACTTATAAAAGATTTGGAATAGATTTTAACACTGATTTTTCTCATTTTACTTCAGCAGATTATCCAACATTTAGTGATGTTTATGCGACAATCAAGGGAAGGCTTATGTCAATGACTGAGCAATCACAAGAAAGAGATATTATGGAAAAACTTGAATTAAAAGTTAGACCTATTACTAAAGAATTAAGATTTTATTTTGATGGTCATACAACCTTAAAAAAGGGAAGTGACTTTATGGTATTTAACATTAAGGAGTTAATGAATAGTGATTCTAATGTTAGAAATGCGTTGTTCTTTAATGTATTAAAATATGCTTGGGGTCTATGTCTTGATTTTAATGTTGATACGATCTTGATGGTTGATGAAGCACATGTTTTATTAGGCGATAATAATGCTTTAGGAGCTGATTTCTTGGCTCAAGTTCAAAGACGTGCTCGTAAATATAATACTGGTACAATTATAATAACACAGCAACCATCAGATTTTTCAGATCCTTCTGTTATAACTCAAGGAAAAGCAATATTTGACAATTCATCTTATTATTTAGTTATGGGACTTAGAAAACAAGCTGTAGATGATTTATCTAGATTAATTGATTTAAATGAAAGTGAAATGGAAAGTATCAAACATTATTCACAAGGTGAAGCTTTGTTTGTATGTGGAAATAGGAGAATGAGAATTAATGTTGCAGTTACGCAAGAAGAATTAGACTCCTTTGGTATAGGAGGAGGTTTTTAAAATAAATATTTAAGTTTTTGGTGGTGGTATCAGTGGCAGAACAATATAATAATAATCAAGAAAGTGAAAATGAAAGAGCAGATAGAAATAATGCTAATAATATAAGAAATGCTGCTGAAATTGCCATAGCTTCTAAAGAGCCTCATGCCGCTGCTATAGGCGGAGCTGTCAAAGCTGCTGATAAATTAACTGGTGGGAAAAGCTCAGAAGCTTTAGGAAAAGCTGTTACTCGTATTAACAATAGATTTCCCGGCAGTTATCGTAGGCAAAAAGCTTTAAATGATATTAATGAAAGTGGTTTTGGTGATAAAGTAGGTAGAGCTGCTTCGATGAAAAATCAATATGCTGGTAAAAATCGTACTAGTAAAGCTAATGAAGCTACTAAACCAAATGAAGCAAATAAACAAAATAAGAATACTGAAACAGTAAATAATCAAAATAATAATATTAATAATAAATTAAAAGAAAATCAAGGTGGTTCTTCTTCTTCCTTACCTAGAAAAACAATAACCCCTTCAAGTGGAGCATCCAGTTTTAATAATAAAAAAGATTATAATAAGACTAAATCATTAACTGAAGGCTTTTTTTCTATTTTGGGTACTAAGAGAAAAGTAATTATTTTTGGTTTGTTATTTTTATTTTTTGGTTTATTTGTATTATTAATTTTTGCTTCTATATCAGCAGTTTCATCTAATATTTTTAATTATGATGATGCTTTTGGAATTAGTCAAGAAATGGGAGAAGAACATGGAAATGTTAGGCATTCTGGAAGTAATAAGCAAAATGAATTCTATGATAGGATTAGTAATGTTGTTTTACAATATCAAGCTAATGGAAAAACTGTAGATTCTTTAAAAATTGTCTCTGTTTTTACAATTCTGAAAAATAAAGGGGCTAATGTTACTTATAATAATTTTAGTGAAAGTGATATTAAAGAAATATCAGATGCTATGTTTGATGATTCTAATACTTATAATGAAGAAACATTTAAAAATAATTTAATAAATAATATTTTTCCTAAATATTTACCTAATAGTACAGATTCTGAAAGAAAAAGTATGGCAAACTCTGTTTTTACATATATTGATGAATATTATAGTTTGATCGGAAAAGATACTAGTAATTCTTCATCTTGTGGATCTACTGGAAGTTGTAGTTATGAGATAAAAGGTTATTATATAAGTGGAAAAGGTAATGTTACGGAAAACTTACAAATAAATGATTTGTATGTTAGATTAATGCAATGTGGTTATGGGAATGGCCATAATTATGGAGGAACATTTGGACAACCTCTTGAAGGAGAAGAATTAGTTCCTTTTGAAAAATATATTTTGGGTGTTGCTTATCAAGAAATTGGTCCAGAATCACCTAAGGAAGCAATTAAAGCACAATTAGTTGCGGCTAGAAGTTATATTTTAGCTCGTCATGCTGATATGGGTGGTTGGAGAACTTTAAAAGAAGAAGATGGTAAATGGATATTACAAGTAGCTTCCTGTACTCAAGATCAAGTTTATTGTGACCCAGATAAGGGTTGTTCAGGTAGGGATGGACAATGGAGTCAAATATATAGTGGGACAGGACATGGTTCATTTAAAAGAGCTCCAATGGCCCAAGATTCTCCTCTTAGAACGTATGCTAGTGAGACAGAGGGTGAGGTTGTTGTAAATTCTCAGGGTTATATAATTTACACTGGTTTCACGTCTACAGAACAGAACAAATTTATTAAATTAGCAAAATCAGGACATGATTATAAACAAATTTTATTACAAGTTTACAATCAAGGAAGTCGTAATTATGGAGCATCATCTACTAAAAAAATGTCATGTGGTGGTGCCTCATGTGTTAGTGCTGCATCTGGAGATTATGTTAATTGGAAACAATATGAGGGGCCATGGATTAATATTAATTTAGGAAATAGTGGAAGAACTATTAAGCAAATTGGGTGTCTTGTAACTTCTGTTTCTATGCAGATAGCTAGAAGTGGTGTGCAAACCAATATTTCTAACTTTAATCCCGGAACTTTTGTTGAATATTTGAATTCACATAGTGGTTTTGAATCCGGTGGCCTTTATGTTTGGAGTGGTGCTACTTCTGTTGCTCCATCATTCAAATATGTTGGCAGTGTTGGTTTATCTGGACTTACTAAAGCACAAAAATTAAGTAAAATTAAAGAGATAACTAGTCAAAGTGGAGTATATGCCGTAGTTGAAGTTAAAGGTAATACTGGACAACATTGGGTTGCAATTGATAGAGTTGAGGGAGATAATATATATATGATGGATCCGGCTAGTACTGAGACCAATATGTGGTCAAAGTATCCATGGTATAACACTTCACAAATAAATTATTATAAAGTTGGATAGGTGATTCTATGACTAATAAACGTACATATATATTTTTAATTATAATAATGGTTGTGTTTGCTATAATAATGTTTTTAGTTTTTGCAAAACCAAGATTAGAAACAGAAAACAAATCAGCAGTTTTTATAGTAGGAGATAATACTGTTTGGAAATACGATAATAATAAATGGTTAAATGTTACAATAAAGTCTTCTAAGAAAAAACTTGATTGGCAAACTTTTAATGTATATTCTAATAATAAATATATTGGAGACTATCTTTTATTGTATGATGATAAATGGTATGTTTTTAGTAAAAAGAAAAAAGCTATTAATTTAGATGGAGAACTTTTGGCCTATCAAGCTAACTATAATATAAATATATTAAAATTTAATAGTTTAAATATTTCAGCTGATGATTATGTTTATCAAGTTTTATCTAATAATAATATTAGTCTTTCTAGTAGATTTACTACTTTGTCTAAAACAACTATAGATTTTGATGGTGATGGAGAAACAGAAGACTTTTATTTAGTAAGTAATGCTTTTTCATCAGATTTTAATCCTGAATATGTTTTTTCATTTGCATTTATGGTAAAAGATGGCAAGATTTATGAAATATATAATGATGTTAGTAGAAATGAGTTTTATAATGGGTGCAAACCATATTTTAAATCTTTTTTAGATGTAAATGATGATGGTATATATGAATTTATTTTAAGTTGTGGAAAATATAGTTCTGAGGGAGTTACTGATATGTTATATAATTATTCTAAAGATGGATTTAAAATATTAATTTCAAATCAATAAATATTTTAATAATTAATAAATTGATGACATAAAAGGAAAGTTAAGATATAATAAAAATTAGAGAGGGAGTAGTATAATGAAATTTAAATTTAGAGTTGATGCGGATGATTTTCTAATATTTATTATTTTTGCCGTCTTTTTATTATTTATTGTAGCAATTGTAGTAGCGAATGTTCATTCATTTGCTACTGATGGTTATCTTTCTGGATTAAATCCATTTCTTGCATTTGCTCCTGATACTTTTTTAGCAACTATTTTTTTATATGTACTTTCATTGCTTGGATTATTTTTAAGTGTTGGTTCATTTATTTTTGATAGTGAAAAAGGTTTTGGAATAACTACTGATAAAAAAGATAAAGGTTATTCAAGATGGGCTAAAGAAAAAGAAATGAAAGAAGAATTAACAAGAGTTGAGATTACACAACCTAATTCAAAGGCTGCTGGAATTCCATTGTTATTAAATGAAAAAGAAATGTGGGTTGACAATGGTGAATATCATTCATTAGTTATTGGTGCTACTGGTTCTGGTAAAACTCAAACTGTTGTCTTACCAATGATTTATAGCTTAGCTAAAGCAAAAGAATCAATGATTATAACTGACCCAAAAGGTGAATTATATGAAAAAACTAGTAATATGCTTAGATCACGTGGTTATCAAATTTTACTTTTAAACTTTCGTGACCCACAAAATGGTAATTCTTGGAATCCTATGACTTTACCATATAAAATGTATAAAAGTGGGAACCAAGATAAAGCTATTGAACTTCTTGATGATTTAGCTATGAATATATTGTATGACCCATCAAATAAAAATGCTGATCCATTCTGGGAAAAGACCTCAGCTGATTATTTTTCAGGTGTTTCTTTAGGATTATTTGAGGATGCTAAACCTGATGAAATTAATATTAATAGTGTAAATTTAGTTACAACAGTTGGTGAAGAAAAATTTGGAGGTTCTACTTATATAAAAGAGTATTTTAATGCCAAGGATCCAGCTAGTCCGGCAGCAGTTGATGCATCAAGTACAATCATGGCTCCAAACGAAACAAAAGGTAGTATCTTGTCAGTGTTTAAGCAAAAAGTTAAATTATTTGCATCCCGTGAAAATTTGTCTGAAATGCTTTCACATAGTGATATTAATCTAGAGTCTATTGGAGAGAGACCTACAGCTGTATTTATTGTTATTCAAGATGAAAAAAAGACCTATCATGCATTAGTTACTATATTATTAAAGCAGATTTATGAAACTTTAATTGCCACTGCTCAAAAGCATGGAGGACAACTTCCTGTAAGAACCAATTTTTTACTTGATGAGTTTGCTAATATGCCACCACTAAAAGATGTTACAACAATGATCACTGCTGCTCGATCTAGAAAAATAAGATTTACTATGATTATTCAAAACTTTGCTCAACTTGATGATGTTTATGGAAAAGAAGAAGCAGAGACTATTCGTGGTAACTGTGGTAATATTGTTTATTTGATTACTACTGAATTAAAAGCATTAGAAGAAATTTCTAAGATGTGTGGAGAAGTTAAATCTAAAAAAGATGATAAGACAGCTTCAACTCCTCTTGTAACCGTTTCAGATTTACAAAGAATGAAACAATTTGAAGTCATTATATTACGTATGCGTAAGCAGCCTTTTAAGACCAAATTTACTCCATTTTTTAAACTTAATTGGGGAAGAAAATATCCTCCTGCCAAATATCCAACTAGAAAAAAACGTGAAATTCATACTTTTGATATAAAAACATTTGTTAAAGATCAAAAGAAAAAGAAATTACTTGAGATGATGAATGCTGCTGATGAACAGGACATGAAAACTGGATTTTTACCAGGAACAAATAGAGATAATCCTTTTCATAATGCACTACCAAGTGAATTACAGGAAACTCGTAGAAGTAATATTAATAGTCAAACAAATCCAAGCTTTTCGACTAAAGACAACTTTATTCCAAGAAATAATAGTCTACCTAACTTTGATATTTTTAAAGATCAATCTAATATTGGAAAAACTTCTGAACAAAAAATTGATAATCAGAAATTACCTGTAAACAATGAAGAAAATAATGATATTAATTTTGATGTTGATGATTTAGTAAGAAAGATTGATGCAAAGATTGCTGAGTTAGAGGCAGAAGAGAGAAAAGAATCAGAAGAGAAGAAAAAGAAAGAAGAAAAAGCAGTTAAAACTGAACCAACAGCACCAACTACAATCCCAACTTCAGGAATAAATTCTGTTTATAATAATAACCCCAATACTACAACAGCTCCTGTGACAAAGCCTCCTCAAGTTAATAATTTAGATTTAGATGATGATGACGATGATGATTTCTTTGATGATTTTTTTGATAGTTAGAAAGGATGAATTTTATGAATGATAAATTTAATATTGTTAGAAAAAATAAAAAAGATGAAGATGATGAATTATATGAAGAAGACTTCGATAATGAAGAATCTGAATCTAAAACAAGACCAAGTTTAAATAATGATTTAAAAAAAAGAATGTTAATTATGATGGGAGCTATTGTAGGTGGAACTATTCTTTTGCTAATTATTCTTTATATAATTACTTTGTTTACTCCTAAAAACTATAGTTATTCAGAGATTGAAAAAATTATGAAGAATGCTGCAAAAACATATTTTAGAGATAATTCATCCTCTTTGCCAGAATCTGATAGTGATGAAGTAGAAATTGATGTTGCTAACTTAGTTGCAGGAAATTATATGAAAGACTTAAGTGAATATACTAAAGAAGGAGTTGCTTGTACTGGTAAAGTTATAGTAGAAAAATCAAGTGATGAGTATTTATATACTCCATATTTAGATTGTGGAGAAAATTATGCAACCGAAGAATTATATAAAAAAATAGTTAACGATGATAACATAGTTAATTCTGGATATGGTTTATATTCAAGAAATGGTTCTTATGTTTTTAGAGGAGAAGAAGTTAATAACTATGTTCAATTGGATAAATCTTTGTGGAGAATTGTTAAAGTAACATCTAATAATAATATTGTTCTTATAAATAGTGAAGGGTTACAAATGGGGCAGCCATGGGATGATAGATTTAATGAAGCAAAAAATTATAATTCAGGAATTAATTCTTATAATGCAAGTAGGGTCAAAGAATATTTAGATAAAATATATACAAATCCTTCTGAAAAAGATAATGAAAAAATTCTATCAAAAAGTGATAAAGAAAAAATTTTATCATATAATATATGCACGGGTAAGAAGCCAGCTACTTCATCTGCTTTTGATAATGTAGAGGAATGCTCTGAACATTTAAATAATCAGAGATTAGGACTTTTGACTATTTCTGATTATGTATATGCAAGTATTGATCCTAATTGTAAGACAATTACAAGTAAATCTTGTCAAAATTATAATTATTTAGCAATTAAATCAGAATGGTGGTTAGCAACAGCCGATTCTGCTGATACTGTTTCAGTATATCAAGTAAATAGATCTGGTGCAGTTAAGTCTACTTCAGCTGGCTCATATGCTACTGTTCGGCCAGTAATCTATTTAAATAATAAAGTACTTTATAAAAGTGGTAATGGTTCTTTAGAAAAGCCTTATAAAGTTAGATAGGAATCTATAATTACATAGATTCTTTTTTCAGCATTTATTATTATAGGTGATGAAATGAAAAATATTGATATAAATAATTTATTGTCATTACATAATCCTAAAATAATAGATATAAGAAATAACTATAATTTTATTAATGGTCATATACCCGGAGCTATTAATATAAATAGTTATGAATTACTTAATAATTATAATAAATATTTAAATAAAAAAGATACTTATTATATATATTGTCAATCTGGAAGTAGAAGTAAATTAATTGTAAATAAACTTAATAATTTAGGTTATAATGTAATAAATGTTAATGGTGGTTTTAATGCTTACTTGTTTAGATACTAAAATTATAATATAATAAAATAGAATAGAGGTTGATTTATGGATTATATAATAATTGGATTACTTATAGTTAATCTAATATTGATAGTTATCTCTTTATTTAAAAATATTAATGAAGCAAATATTACAGAAAGACTAAGTAAATTAGAAATTAATATGATGAAAGAAATGGGAGATTTTAAAAATGATTTAAGTCATTCTATTAATGATGATTTTACTAAATTAAATGAAAGTGTAGAAAAAAGACTAATTTTAATTAATGAAAAGGTAAATGAAAGACTTGATCAAAATTTTGAAAAAACTAATAAAACATTTCAAAATGTTATTGAAAGATTAAGTAAAATAGATGAAGCACAAAAGAAAATTGAAAGTCTATCTGGAGATATAGTAAGTCTTCAAAGTATTTTAACTGATAAAAAGACTAGAGGTATTTATGGAGAAGTAAATTTAAAACAAATATTATCATCTGTATTTGGAGAAAATAATAATAGTATATATCAATTACAATATACTTTTCCAACCGGCGTAATAGCAGATTGTGTATTATTTGCTCCAGATCCTTTAGGAACTATCTGTATTGATTCCAAGTTTCCATTAGAACATTATCAAGGAATGGTTGATAAAAATAATTCAAAAGAACTTAGAGAAAAATATGAAAAAATGTTTTGTCTTGATATGAAAAAACATATTGATGCAATTGCTTATAAATATATTATTCCAGGAATTACTTCAAATCAGGCTATTTTATTCTTACCAGCAGAAGCTATTTTTGCTGAAGTTAATGCCTATCACTCTGATATTATTAATTATTCTTATCGAAAAAAAGTTTGGATTACAAGTCCAACTACCTTAATTTCTACATTAACAGTTATTCAAATGATAATAAAAAATATTGAAAGAGATAAGTACACCAGAGTAATACATGAAGAATTAAATAAATTAGGTTTAGAATTCTCTAGATATAAAGAACGTTGGGATAAACTCGCAAGAAGTATTCAAACAGTAAATAAAGACGTAGAAAATGTTTCTATAACTACGGAGAAAATTACTAAGAAATTTGAAAATATTAATAAAGTAAACTTAAAAGAATTAGATGATAAAGACTCATAAATTAGAGTCTTTTTAATATTATTTAATATGAAAAGAATTATTCTTTATATACTTAGTATAATATTTATGAGTATTGGTATTACTTTTATAGCAATTTATTTTAATTTGTTTACTTTTGGATATACTATATTAGAATATTTGGAATTTATTCTAACTAATTATTATTGTTTATTATTTATTGTAGGATTTATTCTATTAAATATTTTGCTAATAAAAAAATAGATTAATAATCTATCTTCATTGCTTTTTTAACTTTTTGCATTACTTCTTTGGCTTTTTTTTGAGCATTTTTTGTTCCTTCATTTAAAATTTCTTCTACAAGCTGTGGATTTTCATCATATTTTTTTCTTCTTTCTTGAATAGGTTTTAAGAAATTATTCATGGCTTCAATAAGCTCTTTTTTACATTGAACACAACCACGACAACCTTTGCGACATTCTTTTTCAACAATTTTAGTATTATCATCACTATTAACTAGTTTATGATAGTAGTAAACCATACAAACATCAGGATTTGCTGGATCATCTTTTTTTATTTTATTTTTATCAGTTAAAGCTCCCATTATTTTTTTCTTTATCGTTTCTTCATCATCAACTAAGTAAATGGCATTTCCTAAACTTTTACCCATTTTTTCATTACCATCTAGTCCTTTAATTCTTTTGTTTTCTGATAAATAAGGGAATGGTTCTACTAAGGTTTCTCCATAAATGGAATTAAACTTCCTAACAATTTCTCTACATTGTTCAATTAAAGGTAATTGATCTTCTCCGACTGGAACAAGTTCACCTTTAAAAGCAGTGATATCTGCCGCCTGTGAAACTGGGTAACCTAAGAACCCATAAGTTATACTTTCTCCAGAGTTTCCAAATAACTCTTTTTTTTGAGCTATTTCTGTCTTTACTGTTGGATTTCTTTGGAGTCTAGCAACAGTTACTAAATTTCCATAATAAACTGTAAGCTCAGCAATTTCTGGTATCTTAGACTGAATAAAGAAATTAATCTTTTTAGGATCTAATCCAATGGCCAATAAATCCTTAGTTATTTCATAAACATTAGTTCTTACTTTATCTGGATTATTAAAATTATCAGTTAAGGCTTGAACATCAGCAATTTCCAAAAAAAAGTCATAATCATCTTGTAATTTTAAATAGTTTTGTGCTGCTCCAAAATAATGACCTAAATGTAAATTACCTGTAGGTCGAAGACCTGTTAAGATTGTTTTCTTCATAAACTTCACTTCCTATTACTTATTCTAACATATATTATTTTATGATTCTACTTTAAATTTAAGAGATTTAATGTTATAATACAAAAACATGAATGGGGGAGGTATAATGGAAAAAAATATAGGTTTTAATGATAAATATAACTTTGGAGTTGAAATAGAGTTTGCAAACGACAATAGGACTTTATCAGAAATATATAGAAATTCTATTAATAATTTACTTCCAATTAGATATTTGATTAATCATAAAAAATATGATATAACTTTTGATCGTTGGATACTTGATGAAGATCCTACAGTTACCAAAATTATTTCAGATAATTACTATGGTGGAGAAATTTCAAGTAGAATTCTTAGTGATAATATTGATAGTTGGAAAGAATTAAAAAAAATATGTGAATTATTAAAAAATAATAAATCATATATAGATATGTATTGTGGAGAGCACATCAATATAGATATATCCAGATATTTAGATAATCCAAAATTTTTTGAAATATTATATAAGCTTTTAATTGTTTATGAGCCAGAAATTGATATTTTTTTTAGAGGAGAAAAAAACTATATTAGAAAGACAAAATATGGATTTGCAAATAATATGAGAGATAGATTATTTGCTAATATTAATAAGGTTGATTTTAATAGTAAACATTATATTGATAATATTAGATATAAAAGTAGATCATTTAAAATAAGTGATGGTATTAGTCTATATAAATTATATAAAAGTAATTTAATGGAAATTAGATATCCTAATGGTACTCTTAATCCAGATGTTATCCAAAATAATATTAATTTTTCTTTAAGTATCTTATCAGCTATTGAAAATGAAAAAATTGACTTAGATTTTTTAAATTATTTAATAAAGGAAGGTAAGGAAGATGATTTTGTGTTTAGATACAATTTCTTTTGTTATTTTAATGATTGCTCTAAATTAGATAGTTTATTAAATCAAATTTGTCAAAATGAAAAATCAAGGGCTAATTTTACTAAACAATATCAAAAAATATTAACTAGAGAAGATAATATATCTAATAAAGAATTATGATTTAAAAAGTATATTCCAAATAATATACCACATAAAGCTCCTAGTATATGACCATCATGATAAGCATTATCATGTTTTTTTATTACTTTATTTTTTATTTCACTAATTACATAAAATATTAAAATTAATAAAACAGTTAGTGGAATTTTCCCTTCACTAATATTGGCAAAAGAACTTAAAACGATTAACATATAGACATTACCACTAGCTCCACATATACTATATTTTGTAAATAATGAATTATAAATACCAATTATTAATGAAGTTAAAAGAAGCATTATAATTAAATTTATACTTCCATATTTTTCTTCTATCATTGGACCAATTAATAATATATATATAAAATTATGAACAAAATGATCCCAATTAGCATGACCTATACTATGAGTAAATAGTCTCAGATAAGTTAGAGGATTTATAAGAGATGATCTATATGAAGAAAAAAAATATTTATTAGCTTTTCCATGCGTAATTGTATTTAAAATCCAAGCTAATAATGATAATAATAAATAACTAATTATTACTACCGAATTATAATCAAATTGAATATTCTTAATACTGAATGACATATTTATACCTTCTTTACTTTATTATAACTATTTTGTTTTAAATTTAAAATATTAGAATTGACTAATTTACTTTTAAATTATAAAATTAACATAGAATAAGAAGTTGGAGGATTTATGAATAATACTAAGAATAATGTAATAACGGTTACGGCAGAAAATGGTGGACAATATCAAGCAGAAGTTTTGGATATTTTTAATGTAAATGGTTATGATGGTAAAGAATATATTATGTATTCATTTGGTGAATCTGTTGATGCGGATAATGAAAAGGTATATGTATCAATCCTAGAAGAAGTAAATAATACTTATAACTTAAAAGAAATAAGTGATGAAAATGAGTGGAATGCTGTTCAACAAGCAATAAGTGAAATAATAAATGATGAGACCAATAATGGTGGTGAATAATTATGGCAACAGTTGAAGAAATACAAAAAGAAATTCTTGAAAATTTAAAAAGTAAATTAGAAAATCAACTTAAAATACTTGAATCAACTAAAAAATTAGCTAAAAGAACTCAAACAGAGATATATTCTATTATAGAACAATTAGATAATGTTACTAAAGAACTTGAAACACTAGATGTAAATGATTTAATTGCCAATGATAGTAAACTTGAAAACTTAGTTTCTAAATCTGAAGTTAATCAAGAAGCTCAAGAGAGTCTTCGCACACAAATTGATAATTTAAATCAGTTAAAAGATCAAATGAATTTAGCTCCAGCAAAAAAAATTATGGATATACACATTGAAAGAGCACAAAAAAAATTAGATTCATTGCAAAAGAGTGCTGTCAATTTAGAAAGTAGGCAAAGAGCTATACTTTTAAAAAAGCAGATGACTAAAACTAAGAGAGAAATGCTGCTTTCAAAACAAGAAGCTAAAGTGGATTATGCAATTAAAGGAGCAGCAGATTATGAGAAGTTAAAGAATATCATAGATGGTAATTCTTTAGGCGATAGAATTCATAGTAAAATTGCTGATATTGCCATCAGGCATTATACTAAAAGCGCTGAAAAAAATAAGCTCATTCTTGAAGTAATGCAAAGAAGTGGAGTTGGACTTAAAGGAGCAAATGCAATAATTATTTCTAAAAAGGCTAAAGAAAAATTAAGCACTGCTATGAGTAAGATGACAAGTGGTATAGAAGAAATGATGCCAGAGGCTACTGGTCCAACTGTTGAAGAAGCTCAAAGTAAAAGTATTTAGTAAATAATATTTTTATAATAATCAATTAATAATTAATTTGACAAATCTAATAAAATAGTGTATTGTTAAACAAGAAATCGTTGAAGGAGAAAAGTAAATTCAATTAATTTGTAGAGAGTTAGGGTCTGGTGAAACCTAATAATTAATTGCTTTGAAAGAACACTTCTGAGTACTTAAAGAAATTAAGTAGAATAAGTCGGTCGCATACCGTTATTTATGCTTAGGTTTGTTAGAACTGAAAGTGATTACATTTTGTAATAAAAAGGGTGGTACCGCGGAAACACTAGTCTTCGTCCCTTACTATATAATAGTAGTAGGAGATAAAGACTAGTGTTTTATTTTTGGAGGGGATAAAATGATAGAAAAAGATAAATTAAAAGAATATGCTAGACTCTTAATGTTTGATATGGATGATGATGAATATTCAGTTTTACAAGATGAATTTGAAACAATTTTAAAACAAATGGATTTAATTGGCAAAATACCAAATATTGATAAAGTTAGTCCCATGACATTTCCATTTAAAAATGAAGGTGTTAGTTTAAGAGAAGATGAAGTAGGAGACTATTTAACTGTATCTGAAGTCTTAGAAAATACTAAACATCAAGTAAATGATCAAGTAAAAGTACCAAAGGTGGTTGATGAAGATGTATAGAGGTAAAAATATTACTGAACTTAGAAAAATGTTAGATGACAAAGAAACATCAGCAGAAGAATTATTTAGTGCTGCTAATAGATTAGCCCATTATTTTCAAGACGACTATAATTCTTTTGTAACAATTGTTGATAAATTTAAACATAAAGATAGAAATAGTTTGTTAAATGGAATTCCTTATGCTTTAAAAGATAATTTTTCAACATCTGGAATTTTAACAACTGCTTCATCTAATATTTTAAAAGACTATGTACCAGTATATGATGCGACAGTCTACAAAAAGCTAAAAAATGCCGGTGCCGTACTCGTTGGAAAAACAGTACTTGATGAGTTGGCCATGGGTGGAACAGGAACTACTGGTCACACAGGAATTGTTAGAAATCCTTGGGATAAAGAAAGATTAATTGGTGGATCTTCTGCTGGCTCTGCTTCAAGTGTTGCTTTAGGAATAGTACCTTTTGCTATTGGAAGTGATACAGGAGATAGTGTTAGAAAACCAGCCTCATTCGGTGGACTAGTAGGTTTTAAACCAACCTATGGAAGAATATCTAGATATGGACTATTTGCTTTTGCATCATCCCTAGACCATGTTGCGATACTATCCCGTAATGTAAAAGACGCCAGTATCGTAACAGATGTATTAAAAGGAAAAGATCCTAATGACATGACTACACTAAAAGATGATCCAAGAAATTATTCTGAATTAATAGATAAAGATATTACCGGTAAAAAATTATTCTACATTAAAGAAATATGTGGAAAAGATACTTATAAAGATAGTAAAGATGAAGTACTTGATAAAACAATAAGTGAGTTTCATAAATTATTAGATAAATTAAAAAAAGAAGGCTTTATTATTGAAGAAGTATCAATGGATAAAAAATTATTAGAAGCTATCTATCCTACATATATGTGTATTAGCTGTGCCGAAGCTACAAGTAACAATTCAAATTTAACAGGTATTCAGTTTGGACCTCGAGGAGAAGGAAATAGTATTGAAGAAATTATGTTTGATGCCAGAACTAAGGGTTTTTCTGAACTAATAAAACGTAGATTTATTCTTGGTAGTTATATTCTTCAAAAAGAAAATCAAGAAAAATTATTTTTAAATGCCGGTAGAGTTAGACATTTAATAGTTGATAAAATGAATGAATTTTTCCAAGAATATGATGGAATGATTGCTCCATGTAGTGGAGGATATGCTCCTAAATTTGATGATGTTAGTGAAAAGTTAAGTGATAGATATTTGATACTAGAAAATCATTTAGCTATTGGTAACTTTGGAGGATTCCCTTCTATAACATTACCATATACTATGATTGATAATTTACCAGTAGGAGTAAATATTACAGGTAAAGCTAAAGATGATGATGTTGTTTTAAATATTGCTAACTATGTTGAAAAAGTAACAGGTTTAAAAGATATTTATAGTAAAGTAGGTGATATAGATGTATAAAGTTGTTATTGGACTAGAAGTTCATTGTGAATTAGATACTAAAACTAAAAACTTTTCATCTGCTCCTAACTTCTTTACCGAAGCTCATAATACTAATGTTGCGACTGTTGATTTAGGACTACCAGGAATATTACCTGTTGCTAATAAAGAAGCAGTTAGAAGATCATTACTTACAGCAATGGCCCTTCATTGTAAGACACCAGATGAAGTTATATTTGATCGTAAAAACTATTATTATCCAGATTTACCTAAAGGCTATCAAATTACCCAAAATACAAAACCAATGGGTATTAATGGTTATTTAGATATTCTAGTAGATGATAAAGTAAAAAGAGTATCTATCCATGACCTTCATCTAGAAGAAGATACAGCATCTCTTGAACACTATCCAAAGTACTCATTAATTGATTATAATAGAAGTGGTATCCCTCTAATGGAAATAGTAACAGAACCTTGTCTTTCATCAGCCGATGAAGCAGTAACTTTCTTAGAAGACTTAAGAGATGTATTCTTATACTTAGGAGTAAGTGAAGCTAAAAGTAACTATGGACAAATGCGATGTGATGTTAATATTTCACTTATGAAGGACACAGATACTAAGTTAGGTACTAAAGTTGAAATGAAAAATATTAATGCTTTTACTAATGTACGAGCAGCTATAGAATATGAAATAAAAAGACAAAGTGAATTATTAAATAAAGGTGAAAAAGTAATCCAAGAAACCAGAAGAATTGCCGAAGATGGAAAGACCTATCCAATGCGTAAAAAAGTAGATGCTATTGACTATAAATATTTCATTGAACCAAATATTCCTTCAACTCCTGTTACAGATGATATGTTATATGAATTAAAAAATAATTTACCAGAATTAAAATTAGATAGATATTTTAAATATACGGAAAAATATAATATTTCAGATTATGATGCTGAAATACTTTCTAAAAACAGAGAAATAGCTGACTACTTTGAAAAAGTAATAGAAAATAGTGATATAGAATTAAGTGTTAATTTTGTAACTACAACAATTCTCTCAATAATTAATAAATTAAATATTAAAGCTAATGAATTATTTATTACACCTAGTATGTTAACAGGAGTTATTAATTATGTAAAAAGTGGTAAGATGAGTATGGATGCTGCTAACAAGTTAATTTATAAGGCACTAGACGAAAAAATTGATCCAAATGAATTAATAAAGAAAGAAAGTTTAGTTCAAATTAATGATAAAGAAAAACTTCTCGAATTAATTAATGCTTGTATGCAAGATAATTCAGAAATTGTAAGACAATATGTAGAAGATGATAATAAGGGAGCTATTAACTTCTTTATTGGTCAAGTTATGAAGAGAAGTAATCGTCAAGCTAATCCAAATATTAGTCGTGAATTAATTATAAAAGAGTTAGAGAGGAGAAAAAATAATGGATAAAAGATACAGAACAAATTACTGTGGGCAATTAAGTGAAAAAGAAATAGGTAAAGAAGTACGAATTGCCGGATTTGTCGAAAATATAAGAGATCATGGTGGTGTAATATTCGTTGATATTAGAGATAATACAGGAGTTATTCAAGTGGTTTCTAATGATGATAGTATCTTTGATGGTATAACAAGAGAATCTAGTATTACCATTCTTGGTACTATTAGAAAAAGAGGCGAGGATGACTACAATGACCATATTTCAACAGGTACTATTGAATTACTTGTAACAGATTTGGAAGTTTTAGGTAGAGCTAACAATGTCCTACCATTCGAAGTTATGACATCTCATGAAGTAGGAGAAGATGTAAGACTTAAATATAGATATCTAGATTTAAGAAATCCTAAAGTTAAAAATAATATTATTTTTAGGAGCCAAGTAATTGATTTTTTAAGAAGTTTAATGAAAAAAGAAGGCTTTTTAGAAATTCAAACTCCAATTCTTACCGCCTCATCTCCAGAAGGAGCAAGGGACTTTATTGTACCAAGTCGTAAATTTCATGGTAAATTTTATGCCCTTCCTCAAGCACCCCAACAATTTAAACAATTATTAATGTGTGGAGGTTTTGATAAGTACTTCCAAATAGCTCCATGTTTTAGAGATGAAGATGCTAGAAATGACAGAGTTTATGGAGAATTTTATCAATTAGACTTTGAAATGAGTTTTGTCGGAGAAGAGGAAGTCTTAAAAGTAGGAGAAAAGATTTTTTCTGAAACATTTAAAAAATTTGGTAATGGTAAAAAGATAAGTTCTACTCCATTTGAAAGAATTAGTTATCGTGACTCAATGGAACGCTTTGGAACAGATAAACCCGATCTTCGCAATCCTTTAGAATTAGTTGACTTAACTGATGTATTTGAAGAAACAACATTTCGCCCCTTTAGAGGAGTGACAGTAAAAGGAATAGTTGTTCCTGATATTGCTGATAAATCAAACTCTTGGTTTAATGACTTAGGAGAATTTGCAAAGAGTATTGGTATGAATGCCGGAATTGGTTATTTTAAAGTAAATGATGATATGTCATTTGTTGGTCCAATAGATAAATTTTTATCCGATGAAGAACGCGAAGATTTAATTACGGTTGCTAAATTAAAACCAGGATGTGTAATCTTTTTTATAGCTGACAGAAATAACGCCTATAAATATGCTGGAGAAATTAGAGAAGAGTTAGGTAGAAGACTTAATTTAATTGATAATAATGAATTTAAATTCTGTATTATAAATGATTTTCCAATGTATGAGTGGAGTGAAGAAGAAGATAGATATATATTCATGCATAACCCATTTAGTATGCCTCAAGGTGGAATGGATGCTTTAAATAATAAGAAACCAGAAGATGTTTTAGCTTATCAATTTGATTTTGTATGTAATGGTGTTGAAATGGCCAGTGGTGCTGTTAGAAATCATGATTTAGATATCATGAAAAAAGCCTTTGAAATTGCTGGCTACACCGAACAAGACTTAGTAACAAGATTTAAAGCTCTAGCTGAAGCATTTAAGTATGGTGCTCCACCTCATGCAGGAATGGCTCCTGGAATTGATAGAATGTTAATGCTTTTACTTGATACTCCATCAATTCGTGAAACTATTGCTTTTCCACTTACAGCAGGAGGTGCTGATATGTTAATGAATGCACCAAGTGAAGTTAGTGAATTACAATTAAGAGAAGCTCATATAAAAGTAAGATAAAGGAGTAAGCTGTTTTGTTACTTCTTTTTTTGTGTAAAATTATGTAAAATTAATATTTAAGTTGCAATTACATCTAAAAATATAGTATATTTATGTTAGAATAATAGGCTGGTTGAGGTGATAATATGACATTTTTTAATTCATTTTGTTCATATATAAGTAAAATAACAACCATAGATGTTGGAATTATAAAAGTTGTATTACTTACTATTATTATTTGGGCTATTTTTTCTATTATTAAAACTGTTGGTAAAAGTTTAATAAAAAACAAATTAAGTGGTAGAGGAGAGTATGTATTAAATCAATCATTCAAAGTTGCAATGAATGTTTTAGAAATATTTGCTCTATTACTAATTTGGAGTGAATATATTAAAAATCTTATGACATTAATTTCTGTAATGTCAGCAGCTTTAATTTATGCATTACGTGAAATTATTCTTAATTTCTTTTGTGGTATATATATTAAAGTTAGACGCCCTTTTAAAGTAGAAGATAGAATACAAATAGATGATGTTAAAGGAGATGTTATGAATATTTCATCTCTTGACTTTGAGGTGCTAGAAGTTTCTACCAAAGAGGAAAATGGTCAATCAACTGGTATTGTAGTTAATTTTCCTAACTCTATAGTCATATCAAGACCAGTAAAAAATATTAATAAAGGATTTAAATATATCTGGAATGAATTAGTAATAAATGTAAAATTAGATTGCGATTTAGTAAAAAATAAACAAGAAATATATAAAATAGTTAATAATATTGAGACTATAAAGAATATTCCACGTAAAATGAAAAGTCAGATAAGTGAATTAAATAATGAAAATAGAGTATATTTTAATAAATATGAGCCAATTATATATACAAGAATAGTAACAGATCATATTGAATTAACTGTAAGATATTTAATGCACCCTAAAAAAGCAAGATATGTAGAAAGTGTTATTTGGAATAAGATATATGTGGCATATAGAGAAAGAAAAATTGATTTATTTACAGGAGCAGTAGAACCTACTTATATTTTTGAAAATGAAAATGATTTAGAAAATACCACTATAGATAATCATAAGTAATCTAGTCTTTTTGATTGGATTATTTTTCGTATAAATATCAATTAAATGTTAATAATATTACGGAGGGTTAAGTTATGGATATTAAAGAAAGAATTTATAAAGCATTAAGAAAGAAAAAAGAAAGCATAATTATTGATTTATTAGTTATTGATTATAATTCATCAAATTTTTATATTAGTTTAGTTTATAATTATAGTATTGAAAAATTTAAAGTACTATTTATTCCAATTGATGCTATAGGTAAAAAAGATAAAATAGAAGATTATTTTTGCTACCAATTTATATTTCCAAATACTGTAGAATATATTATGGAAACTTTAAATGAAAATGAAAAAGAATTTAAAAATAAAAACTTAGATAGATCAGTTAAAACAAATACTTCATATTATATAGAAATAAGTGCTTTTATAAATAATAAATATTATATTTTCTCATTTACTCAATTTATTGATTTAGATTATCAATTCTTATTTGATATAATTGTTATTTTATTTGAACATTCTCCAAATATTATGCATGAATTATGTAATGAATTATTAGAACAATTTAATACAAAATTTGAAATTTTTAAATATAATGATTCATTAGACTTTAATTTATTTGAAGATTCATTGGAAACAATATTTAGTGAAGAAATAATAAAAAATAATAAATATAAGTTTACAGATATTCAATACTTAGAAGAAATTGATGGAAAATTCTATGGAGTTATAGATAATAAGAGATTTATTATTATGTATGATACCAATAATGAAAGATTAAATATTTATAGTGGTTTAAAAGATAGTTTAGGATCTGAGGTGTTTATACTTATAAAAGCAATTAGAGCAAATAATTTTAAAAAATTTAATAGAATACAAGTTATTTTTAATGAATCAGTTGAAAAAAAATTAATATTTTATTCTTATGATATAGATATAGAAAATAGATGTTTTATGGTATTTAATAATTTAATTGATAGAAAAATAAATTTCGGTTTAATGGAAAATAAGTCTTTAAAAGTACTTAGTTGTGATTTGAAATTTAAAAATAAAATTATTGATTATTTAAATAATAAATATGTATCTAGTAAAGCTAAAGAGATAACTGATTATATATTTGATAGTAAAGATAAGTAGTTATTATTTATTAAATAGATATCAAAAGTTATTTATAAATTAAC